>SDBT01012157.1_pt1 | contig 13830 bp, 12 predicted proteins | sample 2277101 | NCBI WGS metagenome assembly SDBT01 (sample SAMN10404973, study PRJNA504765) | marine sediment metagenome | isolation source: marine sediment core GS10_PC15, 103 cmbsf | place: Arctic Ocean: Southern Knipovich Ridge | collected 2010
CAATCCTACCTTACCTCTTACCATTACCTCGGCTTCCAAAATTACTCTCTTTACCGGAAAAGATCAATCTAGGATAAAAAATGAAAAAAAAGGTTGACATTTTCCTGATTTTGTGTTTAAAGCCTCTACAGCTTAAAAAAGCAATTTCTTATCATCCCATTTCTAAGGAACTAAGGAGGACCGAATATGGGCGATTCGGCAAGAGAACGGCTAATAAAAGATCTCCAAATCGGCTGCGGCAAGCCTCGGCCAGTGAGTGCCCCTCGCGGAACAGAATTACACTGCAAGAGTTGGCACCAGGAGGCGGCCTTGAGGATGATTTGCAACAACCTGGATTCTGCCACCGGAGAGAGGCCCATGGAGCTCATCGTCTATGGCGGCACAGGCAAGGCGGCCCGCAACTGGCCCTGCTTTGACGCCATTGTCCTCTCGCTCCTGGATTTGGAAAACGATGAAACCCTCCTGGTCCAATCAGGCAAACCCGTTGGTATCCTTAAAACATACCGCAAAGCGCCCCGGGTTCTCATTGCGAATTCCAACTTAGTCCCCTACTGGGCCAACTGGGATTACTTCCATGAGCTGGATAAAAAAGGCCTAATGATGTACGGCCAGATGACGGCGGGTTCCTGGATTTATATAGGCACCCAGGGCATTTTACAGGGGACCTATGAAACCTTTGCCGCAGTCTCCGAGAAACATTTTAGCGACGTATTCTCAGGGCGCACGGTTGTCACCGCCGGTCTGGGAGGCATGGGAGGTGCCCAGCCATTAGCGGTCACCCTGAACGGCGGTGTTTGCCTCTGCGTGGAAGTTGACCGGGACCGTGTTCAAAGACGCCTTGACACCCGCTATCTCGACACCATGACCGAGGACCTGGACGAGGCCATCGCAAGGGGCAGGGAGGCAGCTACTGAGAAAAAACCCCTGTCCATTGGCATTTTGGGGAACGCGGCCGAGGTTCTTCCCGAAATGATCAAACGGGGATTCATCCCGGATGTGGTTACGGACCAGACCAGTGCCCATGACGAGCTCAACGGGTATGTGCCGGCGGGTCTTCCCTATGAAGAAGCTCTGGCCCTGCGTAAGAGCGACCCCGAAAAATACATTGATTTGGCCCTGAACTCCATGGCCGTGCACTGCCGGGCAATTTTGGAAATGAAACAAAAAGGCGCCGTGGCCTTTGACTACGGCAACAATCTGCGGGCCCAGGCCCAAAAACGTGGGGTGACCAACGCCATGGATTATCCCGGTTTCGTTCCTGCTTACATCCGGGACCTTTTCTGCGACGGCGAAGGCCCTTTCCGTTGGGTCGCCCTCTCCGGCGATCCAACGGACATCTCCGTCACCGATCAGGCCCTCATTGAGGCCTTCCCGGAGAAAAAACGGATGGTCCGCTGGCTTAAAATGGCTGGAGAAAAAGTAGCCCACATGGGACTGCCGGCCCGCATCTGCTGGTTGGGTTACGGTGAACGGGACAGGGCAGGTAAGATCTTTAACGACCTGGTAGCTTCGGGCAGAGTTTCGGCCCCCATTGTTATCGGTCGCGATCACCTGGACTGCGGTTCGGTCGCCTCACCCTACAGAGAAACGGAATCCATGAAGGACGGGTCCGACGCGGTGGCTGATTGGGCGCTGCTTAATTGCATGGTGAATGTGGCCTCCGGAGCCAGTTGGGTTTCCTTTCATGATGGCGGTGGGGTGGGCATTGGCTATGCCCTCCACGCAGGCCAGGTGTCGGTAGCAGACGGCACCCCGGAGGCTGAGCTCAGGTTGACTACCGTACTCAGGAACGACCCCGGAACCGGCATTTTCCGCCACGCCGATGCTGGTTACGAACGCGCAGTGGAAGTGGCCCGGGAGCGAGGGGTCAAAATACCCATGATTAATATGTATAAATGACGGGCGAGATACGCGTTTTTTCCCCAGGAGTCACAGATAATGGCCAATCCGCTAATTGAATGCGTGCCTAATTTCAGTGAGGGACGTGATAATGATGTCATTGAGGCGATTGTACGGCCTTTTCGTAAGAAGAAGGGGTGCGGCTTGCTTGACTACCGGGCGGACAAAGACCATAACAGGTTGGTCGTCAGTCTGGTCGGGTCACCCGACCCTGTCCAGGACGCATTGCTGGAAGCGGCTCGAGTGGCGATCGACAGGATAGATCTGGAGCAGCACCAAGGTGGTCATCCCCGCATTGGGGCTGTTGATGTAATCCCCTTTGTTCCGTTGCAGAATATTGACATGAAGGCATGCGTGGAACTGGCCCACGGATTTGGCCGCCGCTTTCACGAGGAAACCGGTGTTCCGGTTTATTTCTATGAAGAAGCCGCTCTCCGGCCGGAACGACGACGTCTGGAAGTCATACGGAAGGGCCAATATGAAACCCTGAAAGTTGAAGTTACCAATCCGGAGCGGCACCCTGACGTGGGGGAACCGAAACTCCATCCAAGCGCCGGGGCGACCGTGATTGGGGCGCGAAAGTTTTTGATCGCATTCAACGTCAACCTGGGGACCGCCGATATCCGTGTGGCCAAGGATATCGCCAGGGCCATCCGGTCTTCCAGCGGCGGGCTGTGCCACGTCAAGGGCATTGGTCTGGCCCTGGAGGACCGTGGACTCACCCAGGTCAGCATTAATATCGTCGATTACGAGATGAACGCCCTTTACCGGGTTTTGGAACTCATCCGAATGGAGGCAAGTCGCTGGGGCGTGCGCGTGGTCGAGACCGAGGTCTACGGTATGGTACCGGTTGCAGCCCTACTCGACAGCGTCGCCTATTACCTTCAAATAGCCGACTTTGACCCCAAACAGGTGGTCGAACTGGCCCTACTGGACATGCTTGCAAGAGAGGCATAGAAGAGACTAATAGGAGTGGCTGTGACGTTAGCCGAACTTTCATTAACTGAATTTGCCAACAAATTAGCCGATAACTCCCCGACGCCCGGTGGAGGAAGCGTGGCAGCGTTGGCCGGCTGTCTGGGAGCAGCCCTTTGTGCCATGGTCGCCCGACTGACCCTGGGCAAGGAAAAATACCGGGGCGTCCGGGAAGACATGGAAAGGGTTTGTGATGCCTCTGATAAACTGTCCCGTCGCCTTTTGGTCCTGGTGGATAAAGATACCGAGGCATATAACCAGGTCATGGATGCCTTCAAATTACCCAAAAAAAATGAGGACCAGAAGGCTACCCGGCGTCAGGCCATCCAATCGGCCGTCAAACAGGCAGCCCTTGTGCCCATGGAAACCCTGCAGACAATGGCCGATCTTGTGGAATTGGTTGGTGAATCCCTGGACAAAGGGAACCCCAACTGCATTACAGATGCCGGAGTTGCAGCCCAATTAACCCGCGCTGCCGCCATGGGCACGGCCTACAATGTCCGGATCAACCTGAAGGATATCTCCGACAATGATTTTTCTGCCCGATTGGAGAAAGATATGAATGAGTTAGTCTCCCATATCATGGAGGCGGTCGACAGACTTGAGAAAATCATCGAACAGAATTTGGGCTGATCCCTGTAAGACTATGTCACCCCTCGGTAGGGCAGGATAAAAATCAGTAGAGGGATTCTCTGGGGCCTTGGTTAATCCTTGGAAATAGGGCCTCCTGGTTGGTGACGATTTGAAGGACTACTATTCGGAAAAGCTTTCAGCCGAACGTCTGCGCAAGGTGTACAAACTGGCCTCAGCAAGGGTCCGGCGTTACTTAGAGGCCGAGATCCAGTTCGTCCTGGCCAGGATTCAGCCCGGCGCCACGGTCCTCGAATTGGGCTGCGGATACGGCCGGGTCCTTGGAAGGCTAACTGCGAAGACCGACAATGTGATCGGCATTGATACGTCATCGGCCAGTTTGATTATGGCTCGAGAGTCGGCCGGCTGTTCAACATCCCTGCTTTTGGCCATGGACGCGGCCAACCTCGGATTCCGTAAGAAGTGTTTTGACATGGTTGCGTGTATTCAGAATGGCATTTCCGCATTCAATGTCGACCAGGAGCGGCTGATCCGTGAGGCCTTGCATGTAACCCGGTCGGGAGGCAGAGTCCTGTTTTCAAGCTATTCCGCGCGGTTCTGGGAAGATCGAATTGATTGGTTTCGGGTACAGTCTGACCACGGACTTCTCGGAGAAATAGACGAGGAGGCCACCGGCAACGGGGTCATCGCTTGCAAGGACGGATTCAGGGCAACGACCATCGGGACAGACGATTTCCGTGCTCTGGCCTCAAGAATAGGAGTCTTCCCTATCATAACCGAAGTGGATGGCTCCAGCATCTTTTGCGAGATAGAGGTGACCTAAACCGTCAAAGTCCCTTGAACTGAGGAAGGAAACGAGGCAGATTGACAGTTTCTAATCTCCAAAAACCTGATATCATCGATGCCCTTTGGGTCAATATACACCTGGCCACAATGACGCAGGGCACCCCTTACGGCGCTGTGGAAGACGGTGCGTTGGCCGTTTCAGGCGGCAAGCTTGCTTGGGTTGGGAAGAGGGAGGCCCTGCCACCGAATATCGAGTCCAGGGCGATCGAAATATTAGACGGGGAAGGAGGCTGGGTTACACCGGGGCTGGTGGATTGCCACACCCACCTTGTCTATGGGGGCAGCAGGGCCCATGAATTCGAACTCCGTCTTAAGGGCGCAACCTATGAGGAGATCGCTCGTCGAGGAGGGGGCATTAGGTCCACGGTCTCCGCCACACGCATGGCAAACGAGGCGGCCCTGTTCCGTCAAAGCGTCCCCAGGCTTCTCTCATTTTTGGCCGAGGGCGTAACAACGCTGGAGATCAAATCCGGTTACGGGCTGGACCTTGAGACCGAAATTCGCATTCTGCGTGTGGCCCGTCTCTTGGGTGAAAAATTTTCAGTGACGGTCAGCCCCACATTCCTCGGTGCCCATGCCCTGCCTCCGGAATTCGAGGGGAGAAGCGATGCCTATATCGATTTCGTATGCAATGAGGTCATGACTGAAGTGGCGACCCATGACCTTGCAGTGGCTGTGGACGCTTTTTGCGAAAATATCGCGTTCTCGCCGGAACAAACCGAGCGCGTTTTCAAGGCAGCAAAAACTCACGGTCTACAGATCAAGCTTCACTCAGAACAACTTTCCGACCAGGGAGGTGCCGCATTGGCCGCCAGGTACGGAGCCCTGTCTGTTGACCACCTGGAGTACCTTTCCGAGGGTGGAGTGAGAGCCCTGGCCAAGAGCGGGTCAGTGGCCGTTTTATTACCGGGAGCATTCTACTTCCTAGGACAGACAAAGCTGCCACCTGTGGACCTTTTGCGTCACTTCGACATCCCCCTGGCTGTGTCCACGGACTGCAACCCAGGAACAAGCCCCACGGTCTCTCTCTTGCTCATGCTCAACATGGCATGCACGTTGTTTCGCCTAACGCCTGAGGAGGCCCTGGCGGGTGTGACACGCAACGGAGCCAGGGCACTGGGGCTTCAAGACCGTATCGGAACCCTGGAGCCGGGAAAAGACGCCGATTTTGTGGTTTGGGACATTTCAGAACCCGCTGAACTGGTCTACAACATGGGTTTCAACCCCTGCCGCCATGTAATCCGGCACGGGGTCAAGGTCAGATCCCGGCAACCTTATCCGGGATAACAACGTCTACAAGCGAGCCTTTAGCGCCGTGAACTTTGGTTAACGTGGCCTTCCGGAAACAATATCGCATGTTTGTTATTGGTTACTGGTTATTTGTTTTAGAAAAATGGTGCTTAAAATTATATCTCACCATACAAGAGATATAAAATTGTGGAAGAAATGAACACGTACAACAATAAACAAGTAACTAATAACACCCAATCGAGCTTTTTCGCTCAATTGGGGTGTTATTTCAACCATCTAACAAAAAAGGAGGTTTTGCCATGATGAAGAAGTTGGGAATAATCGTTATGGCCGTCTGCGTGGCGGCCCTTGGTATGGCCGGAGCCCTTGAGGCGGCCGACAAGATTAAGATCGGATTTAATGCGCCACTGACGGGGTTTGCCGCCTCAGACGGTAAGTCCTCTTCTGAGGGCGCGAAACTGGCAGTGGAACAGATAAACGCTGCCGGGGGCATCAACGGAAAGATGTTGGAACTGGTGATATACGACGACCAGGCCAAGGCAGCCCAGTCCATACCCATAGCCAGCAAACTCATAGGCCAGGACAAGGTGGTCGTCGGTGTGTCCGGCAGTTACTCCGGCCCGACACGCTCTGCGGCGGGGGTATATCAGGAGGCCAAGATTCCTTACATCTCGGCCTATGCTATCCATCCGGATATCACTCGGGCCGGAGACTATGTCTTCCGGACATCGTTCCTCGGTGAGGTGCAGGGCCGGTGCGGTGCCAAATTGATCGGTAACGTAATAGGCAAGAAACGTGTGGTTATGATCACCCTCCAGAACGACTTCGGGAAGTCACTGGCCGCTGGTTTCAAGGAAGCAGCAGGTAATTATGGCATTAAGATCGTCAATGAGTATCAGTACTCGATAAAAGACAGGCAGTTTGGCCCCATTGTGGCCAAGGTAAAAGCGGACAAGCCCGACGCCATTTATGCTTCAGGATATTATTTTAACGCCGGCCCCCTGGTCAGCCAGTTGCGGGCTGCCGGCATTACCGTGCCCATCATCGGCCAGGAAGGCTATGATTCACAAAAATTCATCGAGATTGCAGGGAAGGCCGCAGAGGGTGTGATCATCACCACCTCCCTGGACCGCGATTCCGACGTGCCTGAAACAAAGGACTTCATAGAGGCGTTTGAGAAGAAGGCCGGGTTCAAGGTCGACATGGTCGCGGCCTCCGCCCACACCGCCATCATGGTCGTGGCCGATGCACTGAAAAGGGCAGGGACCTCTGACCCCAAGACCCTCCGCGACGCCATTGCCAAAACAGACCTTAAGGTCTCAACCGGCACCATCAAATTCAACAAACTGGGCGAAGTGATGAAGGCCGTGCAGGTCCAGGTGGTAAGGGACGGGAACTGGCATAGGCATTCGGTCATAGATGATCCCGCGCTACTTGCGCCGCCTTCCCAATAAGTCCCTGCACAAAAACCCGTAATGCCCTCTCCCTTGGAGGAGAGGGTTAAGCCTGCCCGCCCCGTCCGCCACCCGCCCGTCATCGCGAGCTCAGTCAAGGCGGACGGGTCGTGAGCCTTCCCCGTCCCGACCCGGAACGGGGCGGGGCGAGGGAGACACTTTCGTGCTTTATCTTGAACTTGTAGTGCAAGGCCTCATCTACGGTAGTATGTATGCGATGATCGCACTAGGGCTGACACTGGTATACGGCCTTTTGCGCATCCTTCACATAGCCCATGCGGGCCTGTTCACCCTGGGTGGATACCTGGGACTCCTGCTGACCAATGCTACCGGAAGCCTGATCCTGGCCACGCCTGTGGCAGCTGCAGCCGTTGGGGTGGTGGGCATGCTCATCTACCGGCTCTGCTACCAGCCAATCTTAAATCGGCCGCCCTACGTCGCACTGATCGCCTCTATCGGTCTTTTCATCGCCATGGAGGAGGTCTTCCGTCTCATATTCGGTCCCTACGGGCTGACCTATCTTGACCCGCCCCTTCAGTCACAGGTCAATCTGCTTGGTATCCAACTGCGGGCCGTGGAAGTGACAATTGTTGTGGTCAGCGTGGCCCTGCTCGGTGGTCTATCTTATCTGTCACAACACACGAGAATCGGTGTGGCCTGGAGGGCAACGGTGGATGATCCGGAAATGGCCGCTTCATATGGGATCGATCCTATCAAGGTCCGCTACCTCAATTTTTTCATCGGTTCCGGTCTGGCGGCCGTGGGGGGTATCTTTATATCCCTCTTGAGCAACCTGGTGGAACCGACCATGGGCAGTGTCCCCAGTTACAAGGCGCTGGCCATAATCGTTCTGGGGGGCCTGGGAAACGTAACCGGGACCCTGCTTGCCTCCCTGATCCTCGGCGTGGTGGAGGCCTTCGGTACCATCTACGTGGGTGATCTTTTGGACCGGGACGCCATCGCCTTCGCCTTCCTTATTTTCGTCCTGATGTTGCGTCCGCAGGGCCTGTTTTCCGGGAGATAAACCTTGGGCATCTATGAAATCAGTCTGGCCACTGTGATTTGCATCAACATCATTCTCGCGGTGGGGCTTAACATGATCACCGGATTCTGCGGGCAGATCAGCCTGGGACATGCCGCATTTTATGGCATCGGCGCATACTGCGCGGCCATACTGGCCAAGGCGAGCCTCCCTTTACCGGTTACGCTTCTGGCAGGCCTAATCCTGGCCGGCATCGTGGGTGTTATCGTCGGGCTGGCCAGCCTCCGGGTGCGTGAAGATTTTTTGGCCATCACAACCATGGGCGTGAGCTTTCTCTTCCCGGGTATCGTCCGCCAACAGGAGGCCCTGGGGGGCGAACTCGGCGTGTCCTCTATCCCCTCTCACGGTCTTGGGAAGGTTGGATTTCTGGTGCTGGTACTTGTCCTGGCGGCTCTGGTCACGACCTTCAGTCTCTATATCAAGCGTTCCTGGATGGGCTTTGCATTTGATGCGGTAGCAGATGATGAAGACACGGCCCGGGTGCTCACCGTGAATGTCGGAGCCTACAAGCTGTCCGCCTTTGCTATGGGAACGGCCATGGCCGGATTGGCAGGCGGACTTTATGCCTATTTTGCCCGTTTCATCGTCCCCGATGACTTCGGTTTTATTCCTTCAATTACCGTGCTCTCCATGGTGGCTGTAGGCGGAATCGGCTCGGTTATCGGGGTGGTGGTGGCCACTTTTATTCTCACCTTGATGCCGGAGTTCTTTCGCTTTATCAGCGACTACAAGCTTTTGGTCTATGGCGCATTGCTCTTCGCGGTCATGCGTTTTGCGCCTGACGGACTGGCGGGATTCGCCCGCGATCTAATTCGAATTTTTCGGCCAAAGGGGGAAAGCGGATGAATGCTCTCCTGGAAGTCAGTGAGGTTACGGTTCATTTCGGTGGCGTCCAGGCCTTGAGTAATGTATCCTTCAAGGTAGAACAGGGAGAATTTTTAAGCATGATCGGTCCTAACGGCGCGGGTAAGACAACCATGCTTAGAGCTATCATCGGGATCGTGAACCCTCAATCCGCCAAGGTCTTGCTCACAGGCAGAGACATTACGGGCCTGCCCATATACCGTCGTGCCCGGCTGGGTCTGGTCATGACCCACCAGATCGTCCGCCCCTTTCACTCCATGACCGTGCTGGATAACGTGGCCCTGGCAGCAGGCCATCGTCGTATCCGCAATATCTTGTGGGCCATGGGCTCATTTAGCCGTGCGGCAGAACACCTGCGGGCCAGGGCATTGCTGGAGACGGTCGGTATCGCGGATCTGGCTGAAAAGAGCGTGGTCGGCCAGCCTCTTGGAGTCCTCAAACGCCTTGAAGTGGCCCGGGCACTCGCTCTGGAACCCAGACTGCTCCTGCTGGACGAACCCTTGGCCGGTCTCAACCACGTGGAAGCGACTCGGTTGGCTGACACGTTGACCCGCATCAACCGAGAGGGTATGACCGTCGTTATGATCGAGCATAATCTGGGCGAGGTCCTCAGAGTCAGTGAACGCCTGGTGGTACTCGATAATGGCCGCAAGATCGCCGATGGGAACCCTGTAGATGTCATGAGGGACCCATCGGTTCGCGCCGCGTACGTCGGGAAGGAAACACGGTATGCTTCGGCTTGAGGGCTTAAGTTGCGGTTACGGCCCTATGCGGGCGGTTCATGAACTTGATCTGCAAGTGGCAGAGGGAGGGATCACCGCCCTACTCGGAGCCAACGGTGCGGGCAAGTCCTCTACTATCATGTGCATCGCCGGGCATGTTGCCGTCCAGAAAGGTCGCGTCATCTACCGGGGGAAAGACATCACCGGACACACGCCTATGGCACGAATCAAGGAAGGGATTGCTATCGTACCGGAAGGCAGACGGCTGTTTCCCAGCCTCACTGTGCAGGAGAACCTTGTCGTCGGCGGATACAGCCGACCCAAAGATAGGATGCGGAGAGGGATGGGCGGGGTGCTGGCCATATTCCCCCACCTGGGCGAGCGATTGGACCAGAGGGCCGGTTCCCTGTCCGGTGGTGAACAACAGATGCTGGCCGTCGGTCGGGCCCTGATGTCCGAACCTGCGTTGCTTCTGGTCGATGAACTTTCCCTGGGATTGATGCCAAAGATCATAGACATCTGCTACGAGGCCATCGCAGAGTTGAATCGTGGCGGTATGACCATCATCCTTGTTGAACAAAGCACACAACGGGCCCTTGATGTAGCTGACCAGGTTTGCGTGCTGGAATCCGGGCAGACGGTATGGAAGGGATCGGCTGTTAGGGCCCGTGATAACGCCGGATTGATAGATACATTGCTTGGTCTGCGGGAAGAGGACTCCGAAGGACAATAAACCGTAAAGGGGGACGTTGGTTCCAAAACGACTTGACAGTATAGTATAAAAAGGATAGGCTTTTTATATGCCAAGACAGCCAAGACTTGATGCCCGCCCGCCTCGCCTGAAGGCGAAGCCCATGGCGGGCAGGCACCCGGGGCCTTACATCAAAGGGGACGTTCGTGCAGAAATTGCTTTGCAATTACCCAGAACTAAGCTCTGTTGTATTCTCTTAGGAAAAGCTCCGTTACATCAAAGTAGGATTGTAGCTAGGCGTAATGCACGTTCTGCACGGACGTCGCCGTTCCCACCACCACGTTTATTTTAATGGATTCCCTTCGTTAACTCTTAGTGCCCGTTCGGCCTTGAGCCGCTCAACCCTGAGGGCTTCGAGTGAGCCTCAGCCGAACTCCCCGCAGCCGAAGGGCTCACGGCCGAAAGGCTTCGCGACTTAGTGGATAAGAATAGTGTTTCAATCCTTGTTTTAATGGATTCCCTTTTTTAACGCGAATCCGGGAGGCATCTGATTGCGGATTCGCCAATTTCAGACTTTGGACTACCTCTTATCCAATACCCTCGCATCCACTGCTTTCCAAATCTTCATTAACCCTAATTTTTTGGCCCAGTTGGTAATATATTCCCGGTCCACATCACGGCCACTGACCTTTAATATCCCCATTATATCCCTGAGGTGTTTATCAGAAGCCCCTTTTTTGTAATACTCCATCTTTTTTATGATCACATCCTCAGGGGTTGCAAAATTGGCCTGATATCCCTCAACCGGTTCAATTCTTTTGGATCGGGAAAATCGACTGCGATCAAACCTGGTATCCTGGTAGAGGATTACATCTACTTTTAGTCCTGATCCCGGGTGAATAAGACTAAATTGGCTTTTATGGATTATTGCTCCGCGCACCATCTCTGCATCGAAATAGAATTCTTCATGTGGGAAATACCGTTCAAGAAGGTTAACTTGCTCGATTTTAATATCAGCTACGATATCAATCTCATTAGTTAGGCGAGGCTCGCCATAGGCCATGGAAGCAATGGAACCGGTTACCAGGTAATCTATATTCAGTTCCTCGAAAGCTGTTATTACTTGTTGTAGAAGTTCATAAAGTCCCATGCGACAATCTATGTGCCACCTCTCTTCTTAACTGTTCGTTGCTCCAATGTGGATTTGCTGTGCTTAAATGAGAGAAAAGTATCTTTTGAGCTGATGTCCACATTTCAAAGCCAATATGTATACGCTCGGCTGGTGTTTTGTTCCGTAATATCTCGGCCATAACATCATCGATAACTTCAATCTGCCCTTTGTCCAACCGCATCCTCTTCCTCTTCCTCTTATCCCGAGTCCCTAACTTCTGATATTTTCCATAATTCTTTTCATTAAGGGCAAGCCAGGGAGTAACAAAGTGATATCGTTGTAAAGAACCTATATTCAAAGACAGGAGTAACCGTAGCAGCAGTTACCGGCTGTTTCTTTTCCCGCCGGTTTTTGGCTTGTGCTTCTTTCTTATCTTCCCCCACCAACCCTCGAAATCCCTCTCTTTGTTCCACCAGTTATAAATGTCTCTTTCTGAGTTTAGCCAACCCGGATGCTCCCATTTGCATCTGTGTTTGGCTTTCAAGAGGTTCCCAGACAGAAGTGAATATATAAAGCCCGACCCCAAATTCTTGTTTATTTCAAAATTAAATCTCCGATCCCGTTAAACTATTCTGTTTATTTCAGTTAGGATTCGATGGATCAGTAATTCTCTTACAGGGGGCTTGATCTGGCTTGGAAGGTTACGTGGTCATAGTGACCCGTAGGTTTCCATGCCTTCATTACGATAGATATCGAATCCGGGGCAAGTCTCATCATATGATTTGACGTTTTGATATGCCTATGGTAGCGTAATTTTTTGAAAACTATAGATGTTGGCAAGGTATCAGTAATACGCTTATAGAGGACGCTGAAGTGAAGTAGCTTGCAATTCATAATTGGAAATATAAGGAGGATACTCGCTTGGGCGAGAGATTGTGTATGATGCAGGGATTGACTTGCCTGTGGTGAGGTTTTTGGATTAAAAAAATTAACAATTTGCTAAATTTTTGCTTGACATCTGCCGATAAGGGTATAAGATTGTTTATGAAATAAACTACCCCTGTGGTTTCGACCCAGGGTGCGGGGTCACTTCGGTGGCCCCAGCTTTTTTATGGCATATTATATGCGGACTTACGTCTATATTGATGGGTTCAATTTCTATTATGGTGCTGTTAAAGACACGCAATTAAAATGGCTGGATTTCAAGAAATTATTGCAGCACCTTCTCGATCCAAAACACCAGATCATATCAATAAAATATTTCACCGCAATGGTTTCAGGGAAAGTTGATCCTGACCAACCCATCCGCCAAAAAACCTACATTAGAGCACTAAAAAAGTTCATTCCAGAGATTTCAGTGTATATGGGCCATTTTATGAGCCACGATGTCTATAAACCGATAGCATATCCAATAGATAAGAGGCTATTCGGAAAAAACATAAAGTTTGTAAAAATAATAAAGTCAGAGGAGAAGGGCTCGGACGTAAACCTTGCGGTACACCTTCTAAATGACGCGTGGCAAGATTTGTATGATTGTGGTGTAGTGATATCGAATGACAGCGACTTATCCGAAGCACTTAGATTGGTAAAAAACCACCACAAAAAAATGATTGGGCTATTGACACCATGGAGATACAACCCCTCAAGAGAGCTTCTAACCTATACAAACTTCAAAAAAATTGTTAGAAAGGGGGCTCTATCAATATCACAACTTCCTGACCCAATACCAGGAACAACTATACACAAACCCACGGTGTGGTAACCCATCAATGTAGCGGACCCAATATCCATATCCGGCAAAAATGGTACAGACCACTTCCATCATGAAAAAGGAGGGGTTTCTGCAGAAATTGATTTGTAAGAAAATAAAGAAACGAGCATTGTCATTAGCAAAATAATCCCACCTTGCGATACCTGCTATGTATCTGTAATTTGCGACCCTCCACAAACATTTTGATACGACTTTCATATCTTCAGCTGCATTGATCACTATCTTTCAGTTGGTGCAGGGGATTATGGCCTGATTTTGCTTACCCATTTCTGCTCAAAGCTGATTTGGGTAAAGAGAGATGTAGTAAGGGCAAAGAGAGTGTTTCGTCAGCTGACGGTGAAGGAAATAGGGTATTCTGGGGCGGAGGTTGCTCGATTCCTTGGGATCACCACTTCAGCAGTCAACGGCTCGGGGAACTCTGAGGAAATACCAGAGGTAAACCGGGATTTATGAGTTGCTTCAGATGTCCCCTACAATTCAAGAACCCAAATTTAAAGATCACTTCTTTCTTCCTATAATCAGGGAACGTCGAACGATCCCCAGGGTTCGGTTTTTTTGCATCTGGGCTACGATGTTTGCATGAAACCGTTGCGTGGACATGGGACAATCGATG
>SDBT01012158.1_pt1 | contig 13830 bp, 14 predicted proteins | sample 2277101 | NCBI WGS metagenome assembly SDBT01 (sample SAMN10404973, study PRJNA504765) | marine sediment metagenome | isolation source: marine sediment core GS10_PC15, 103 cmbsf | place: Arctic Ocean: Southern Knipovich Ridge | collected 2010
CTACGTGCTCTCGGGTTTTAAGATAATAACCTCTGGACAATTGACAATGTTGCCTACTTTGTATAAGCTTTGGTATTTTGGTTTCTCCATCATATATGAGTCGTACAATTTCGGACACATAATCTTTCGTACCTGCACTCCATATTATAACATTATCAAATATGTCCGAGACTTCATTTATAAATGTTTTGAGATGTGGCCGAAACGTCCCCCATATTATATCATCTGTGTATAAAGAATAGCATAAGGATTCTTCTCCCGGGGGATGAAATTTCTCGTAGTTATTCCCATAAATTTCGTATCTTTTGATAAACTCGGGACTAGAGAAACTATGGACGAGAGTTTCATCAAGATCTAAAACAATCGTGCTGTTACTTTTCATCGCGTATCTGTCGTATTTCATTTACACAGTAATTTTCAGAAAAAAACGCAGTTTCCCAACAAAAAATACAGTTTCCCAGCAAAAATTTTTGTTGTTTCCCAACAAAAATTTGTTAAGAAATATCCGGAAAATTAAGGGTAAAATGGAATACGGACCATTATGCGACAAAAAACCTGTAATGATGGTTTTCACTATTCCTTTTGTCGACACCACTCTTAGTCTTCCAGTGATTTTTCAAACAATTCCTATAACTGATTTGAAAATAGACTTATTTAGAGGAAGAAATACAAAAAAAGTCAAGATCCCGCCGCATTTTAACAAACCTGGGGTGATTTTTTCAATGAGATATAATAAAAAAACTAGAGGATTACGACGTACGAAAAATTCTAGCTCGTTTCCACATTCTATCATATTGGACATAGGCACCATGAAACATATAGTAGGAGTCAAATTATCCAGAACGATAGAAATAACTAGTAGAGCATTATCACAGGATACCATCGATGAAATTGTTGGATACATTGTTGATATGCTGAAAAAAACAAGAAAAGACTTAGAACATATTTATACCCTCAAAGGCGAAGAATGTAAAATAAAGATAAATGAGTACATTTCCAAGTATATGGGTGATATGAATCATTCGGAAGCTTTAAAGATATTCGATGTTCTCGATATAAATAAGTCTGTTCAATACAAGGGTACTCTTGACACTAAGGCGTCATTAACGGAACTGGTTAATTATAATTTCAGACTCGGAAGAGCTATCAACATGGTTAAATTTCCACAGTTAATCTCACAAGGGACCGATTTTTATTGCAAACGATGCGTTTTGAGTAGCCCGACCATATCGGTTAAATATTTTTTTACAAAGAAGAGAAATGGACGTACTAGTAAGTCAAAAATGACATTTACTATAAGAGCTAATGGAAGCGTGATGTTTTCTGGACCTAGCTTTAATCTAATGGTTCCAGTTTATAATTCTTTCATGAAAAGATATTTCGAGATAAAAAACAAAGTATCAACTTCTCAAATATTAAAATTAACTATAAAGTGTACAAATTACGAACATACTATGGATCTCGATACAATTGCCATCGAAGAAAAAAGGTCTCGACATTTTGTTTCAGAACTTATGTCTGGCAAGCTATCGCTGATCAAACGTAAACCTCTCTGTAAAAAAGAGGAGCTTCAATTGATACTTTCTGACCTTCCTCGATCATTTATGACAGAATTAATATCGGAATCTGATGTTACTTTGATTACAGATGGAGATAACGAATTTCATCCTGCCTCTTCTACCCAGTAAACATAGTCTTTTTACCGGGTTTCGAAAAATGAGCACGAGACACGTTTATTTTTGAGAATAGTTTCAGTAAATAGTGTCGCGATCCAGTCATTTTAAGTGATTTATCTAGGAAATATCGCGATAGTTGATCCACCGTCTTATTATTCACCCATTGATTATCAGTGTCAAAAACATCTTGGGTGAATAATGGGTTTAAAGGTATAAGCATGTTCGTCATTAAACAAAAACTCGCGTCAATATGACAATCTGTCCATTTAAATCTAAGCGGTAATGTTTTTAAAACTCTCCCAATACTGATATAGCAACAGGTAGTCGTATTCATTCCCCTCCAGTAATGTTCAGAAATCTTCATGAATCTCGAAATTGCGAATCCGGAAAGATTTATAATTTCACACACGTTGGATCGAAGAAGTTTAGATGCTTCTTCAAGCATATCCCAGAAATATTGTCTGGTTTTACCAGTGTATATTAAATCATCCTCAAATATAACAACTATATCATCCGCTTTTATTTCTGGGTCTTTCCATATTTTAGAATGAGAATCCCTACAACCATACCTTCCTCCGAGAGTATGTTTTATGAATTTAGGAAATATCACGTCTTTCACTCCTAAAATGGAGAATTGATTATATGCCTGTTTCTTTCGATCAGTGCGGTTTAGCAAGTTCACACAATAAAACCTGGTTGTCATGATTTCACTTTGTTAAAGTGAAATCACCTTTTTGGACTATTTCATATTGATAAAATGAAATCAATTCCTTGGACGATTTCACTTTGTTAAAATGAAATCAATTCCTTGGACGATTTCACTTTGTTAAAATGAAATCACCTCTTCACTGTTTATATTGCTGTAAAGCATTCTTAAGTGCGAGTAATTTAGCCTCATTCTTACTACTGGCAAATCCTTTCCCTATAAGAGTTTCATGTATCTTTCCATCTTGTTCGAATACCACATATAAAAACTCTGTGACTTTTTTCTGTGTTAAAACAGTTTTGAATGATATTCCATTAAATTTTTTCTTGCCAAAGACTTCTTTCAGTATATTCATTAGAAGTCTTCTGGGTTCCTTCATCTCATTTGAGAATCTGTCTTTTTCTCGCCTAAATTTCTTAGATACTGATTCTGAAAACTCTTTACTATCATTAGCCTTGATCAGAGCTTTACGCGCGGCTTCTGATTTCACCGATTTTTCATCTTTAGCCTTTCCTTCAGCTTTCGCGGCGAAATCGCCATTGAATGTAATTGTCACTCTGACCATGAGAATATTCCTTTCAGTTGTCCATTTCTTATCTGTGTAATTTAACTTTTTTGTCTCAGGTAAATTATCAAATCGCTCTTTGAGAAGAGTAATAGGATCTTTCTTTACATTAGGATCGATCTTTTCTTCGTCCATGATCGTTTTGAAAAAATTAAATGATATTACGTATCCGGCTCCCATTCCGTAAGTTTTATCTGACACTTTCATTAAACAGCCAAAAAATGCTTCAAACAGATCTTCCTTGATACTCTTATCTAATTTTATTCCACGCTGGAGCAATACCATCTTATCCAACCCCAATTTTTCAGCCAGTTTGGATTGAAATTCTGTGGACATATACGTATCATCCATCAAAGAAAGTTCGCCCGGATCCTTAAACTCTGGAAACTTATTGGTTATGTACATTGTAAACACAGCTTTTAAAACCATATCACCGATTTTCTCATAGTATTCATAGTTACTATCGGCAGAGTAGGATTCATGTGTAAAAACTTGTATCCAATTATCATACAGGTCCACTATCGCGTCATTTCCGGTCAATACTTTTTTAAGAAGTCTATAGATAAAGGTGGACAGCATCGGGCGTTTAAGACTTTCATATTTCGGATCCTTAAACATCTCCTGCCATAACAGATCGTAATCTTCACTTTGTGTTATCCATTGATCAAGTTTATTCACTCTAGCTTGTTTATCCAAGCTTAAGATGTTATCAAGTATTTTTCTCACTTCTTCACCAGACATTTTTAACCATAATCACACATGAAAACATCATAAATTGAGTCTTTGATTACATCAGATAACCCTATATAATCTCTATTGATTCTATTTATTATGGGGTCTAATTGGCAACTTAACCACACCATTGTTTCTTCCATCGTTGTTCCTTTTACAAGTTTTCCCAATACTTCTCTTTTCGTTTTCATATCAGGGAACAATAGAGAATTTATCTTTTTGTTTCCCCATCTCATTCTCTTTACACGGTCTTCATCCGTGTAAACTGTATTGTTTTCGTTGACACTTAAAATAGTTTTGTCCGAAATCTCGATATCGCTAAATGAAGTTTCCTTGATACGAACTATGTATCTAAACATAAAGATTTTTCGCACATCTTCTATGTGTTTGGACAATGATTCATCTGACAATAGCACTGGTTTTTTAAATGTTATTTCTCCTTGTGTTTCCCAATAATCGGCCCTGTACACGATGAACTTTGTCTTCTTATCAGACACAAATACAACATTTGATACCCCATCATTAACCCACAGTATTTTTGTTTTGTCTCTCCTACTTAATCCCACTTTCAATGTTATAGAGTGAGTCCCAATTTTCTTTAAACCAAAAATTGGTTTAAATTCGTCCACGATACACGCATACGAATTTCGCTTTCTATCCAATTCTAGAATACATGGAGTATATTCATTTCTTATTCTTAATAACACGAAAAGCTTGGGATACGAATTACCTTTAGTTTTTATTTTGGTAGGACCAACTAAACATATGTCGTCTTTGCCATATGTTCCGAGATAAGATCCGTCAAACTGGAGAGTCATTTATACGAATTTGTAGTTATGATTCTGTCATTATTCCGAAGGCATGTTTTTTAAATTTTGTCATTTTAGAGGACAAATATCCATATCTCAGGGCCAATAAATGTCCAAATCCGATGCTGAACCACACAGGAACTATCTCTATGTATTTATTTGTTCTGTTTCCGATGGCGAGACCATAGATTATTCCACATCCAGTCATTGCAAAAATCAAAAACATATATCTGTACATTTTTTGCAATTAAACTGACACAGTTAATACCTTTTTATATGTATTATTTTTGCGCGGAATAATACCTCTTTGTTTGTTCCACATACAGGATATATTTATTCTTGAACCGTTATCCAAGACAATGCGCATGTTATGTAAAAGTAACTTAGCAAGGTTTTTGGTTAGCATTGGAGTTGTCTTATCAAAAAAGATATTTCCATACCCTGAGACATTTCCAGTCTCTCTATCTAGTAAAGATATATCCAACGAATATTTACCTTTACACTTGTTAGCAGAAAGAAAGCTAAGCCTGCTATTGATTATTTCAATAACATCTCTCTCAAATAATAACCGAGGAAATCCTGAGAAATGTAAATCCGAACCTTCAAATAGTTCTTTTCTTGGCCTATCAAATGTTTTCCAATCATAATCAAAGACAACAAACTTGGCCTTCTTTATATCATCTATGACTTTGCTATCAGTCGTGAACACAATTGTTCGCTTCGTCTGTATAATACGTCGCATTTTCGATCTTGAGTACATGACACTCAAAAGATAATTGCTTTTGTTTCGTTTCTCGCTAATGCTCAACGCTATCTCCCTAATAGAGCGATCACTAGATACCACGTGTACTTTCATATTTATATATTACAGTTTCTTTTATGTCGAAAATTCCACACAAATGTTAAAAATATGTTAATTTAATGTTAAAAATTGCATACGGTGGCGTCAAATGTTTTTCGTATCCTCAATGATATTTTTGCGAAAACATACAGTACGATCAATAAGAATATGGTTGTGCTTAATCCTAAAAAGTAGGCCAAATAAGGAGACATTTTTAGTTGAATATAAATTGTGATGAGTTTGGGAGATAAAAATAAAATATTTTACCATGAACGCTATATGCCTGTTTAACAAGGCATATTTATAAAAACGTGTTTCTCCTGTGCTCCCGTAGTATTTCATAAAAATACTCCCGTAGTATTTCATATAACTTATATGAAATATTTAATGTGTTGAAGTGTAAATGGTGCAGACTAAGATATCGTCATTACGTTGATATGTAACACCTCCTTTTTTATCTTTTGTTTTCATAACACCGTAAGCTGAACATTGAGACAAATCTATATGTGGAAATTTTCCTGAAAAGACGGTTTTGATGAATGGTTTCTTTAGGAAAATTCGCTGTCCGTGGGCGTTTTTGAATATATTTCGAATGAGTAGTTGAAAAGAATAATTCAAGGAAAAAACATAAGCTCTTGTCGCATTTTTAGGAAACCAAGCTTGAGTGTTTCGAGATGACGAAAGATTAGAAAATCTTTGAAGAGTAACACTGATAATATCTTTCTTCTCGATAGTTTCGTTACAATGTAAAAAGTGATTTTTCAGTCTCTCACTGAGATAGGACCATGCGTCATCTTTGTGGTCTGGCCTCAAATCTATTCTGGTTGCCAAATTATCTGTGGGTTTCATCATATTCACGGTGATAGCATCTGCGAGAACTTCGATAGGGATATCATCTAACAACTTTCTTGCATCTAGAGACATAGTCGTAAGGATAACATTACAAAGATTTCCAAGATGCTTTCTCGAGAGAAAATTTTTCACAACTTTATCACCGATTCTGTTAGGATTGATCCTGTTTGTTCTTCTAGTATCCATTACAAATGTTCTGTTCTTAACCTCAACATTTTGTTCTTTGATATCACCCTTGGACCTCAATTGACCTGGTGCTTCCTCTTGAGCATTGGTCGAGTCCACATTATGTGTGTCTGCAATCATTTTTCAATAAATTTTTTTTTCAACGATCAAACTTTCCAATCTATAGGGTTTTTACCGTTGGCAATTAAAATTTCGTTAACTTTGGTGAAATGTGACGAACCATAAAATGCCCCTGTAGAACCAGCCTTTTTTTTCCACGAAAGAGGGGAAGGATGGGATGATCTAAGTTTTGTGGCAGAATCTCCTATTATTCGACTATAAGAATGCGCAGTTCTTCCCCATAATAAATATATGGCCTTTGGATTAGCTGCGTTGATAGCCTCGAATATTTTAATTATGAATCCCTTCCATATTTTGCCATGACTTTTTGGTTTATGTGCTTCGACTGTCAAACAGGTATTGAGAAGAAGTACACCCTGCACCGCCCAATTAATAAGATATCCGTGATCTGGGATTACGAATAAAGGATATTCTCTTTTAAGTTCGGCGTAAATGTTTTTGACTGATGGTTGAGTCGGACAATTCCTTCTTGTGGAAAAAGCCAATCCACAGGCCTGTGGAACTTCCTTATATGTGGAATGGTAAGGATCCTGTCCTAGAATAACAACTTCTACATTATCTAACGTGCAAGCATCGAAAGCCGCGAAAATCTCCTTTTTCATAGGGAAATAATTCTTACGGTCTTCTGATTCTAGAATTTTATCCAGAAGACGAAGTTCTGGAATACAGTATTCAAACACTTTCTCCCATCCGCGAGGTCTTTTATTTTTGGCTATATACTCAAGAGACATATCCTCCTTGATATCTGGTCTCTCAGTAACAACAAGGTTAATCACCGTCTTGATATCTGCCATTTCTTTGTGAGAAAAACCTATATGTTTATCATTTTTTTTTGCGCAAAAAAATTCAACCAAAAGAATACAAATGGGACTCGCTCCTAGTATTGACACAGCTGTAAACAATGTTAAACAAACATCCATCAATACGTTTTTTCAATTTAGCAAATCCACGTGCAGTCCTACATGCACCGAGGTTATATCTGGAATTGATATTAATATAGGAGCAGGGGCAGAAGTATCTGGCATTGAAATTAAGGAAACGTGTAATCCAACGGCAGATTGTATGCTAAAAACAGAGTTAAAAACGTTGGAATCAACACAGTTAAAAGCTGTGCAATTAGCCGAAGCGAAAGATAAAGGAAAAAGTCTTTTTACGTGGCCTGGACTATCAGTAAACACCACGGTGAACAACATAGATCAAGAATTACGCAATACAATAACTCAGTCGATAATAAGCTCATGTAATCCAACTTCCAGTCAGTTATTGGAAAACGTGACCATAAATGTAGGCAATGACGCCAAAGTAATTGGAAAAAAAGGGGAAGCAGGAATTGAATTCATTCAAGACGCCAATGTAAATGCCTTATGTTCCATAACTAATTTAGCAAGTCTCAAAGCTTTTAACAGCGCTGATGCAAAGCAGACCGCGAAATCAACAACCGGAGGATTACCATTGATTTTAATAATAATACTTGCAGTTATACTTATTGGAACTATTGTTTATATGCTTAACAAAAACAGAAAAAAGGGAAAACCGCCTAGCAAGAAAGGAAAAAGCAAGGTTAAACTCGCAACTAGAGCATTGAGTAAATAAATGCAACTTAAGAAATCGCAATAATGAACAATAAAGAACGCGAAGTTATCTAAAATGGCGATGGACTTATCGAAAAGCGTGTTTGAATACGCGATAGCTAGAGGAGAATTGCGAGATGGTGATACCTACATTAAGAAATTACGAAATGTAGAAAAACATTTGAAAAATTCTTCTACAGAAGAAATAACTAAACAAATCAGATCACTTATCGATAGAAATTCTACCACTGGTGAATTGGGTACTGTGATTAAAAAAGAACTCTTAAGGAGGATTAAAGGAAGTTCGTTCAGGATTACTCGAGATATACACGGCTCATACATTTATATTAGTCCAGATGATATTGAAGGAGAAACCGGATTTTTAAGTACTGATTTGGATTCAAAAAACCTAGATATCGTATGGAAATCAATAATCAGGGAGGATATCAAAGTGGGACACGACAGCAAAAATATTGTGAGTATTAGGGATGGTCTAGGTAATATTATACGTAACCCAAATATTAAGACTACACGAGGTAAGATTGTATATGAAACTCCGACTATAAATTACGATGAACGTACGAGTGAATTGTACATACAGATCATGAAATTGTAAAAATACGCCACGCGTCTATCAGTTGAAGAATTTCTCTTTATGAAAAGCTGAACCATTATATAATGGTTCACATCTTGAGTCTTCCAAGTTATTGGAAACAGCGCGAGGAGCGGATACTGACAGCTACGAATTCGCTACTCGATAGCGAATTCAACAAGGAATAAATATCTCATCTGAACCAAGTTTCATTTTCTTTGATATTTTATGCTTCAATTCTTCGATGTCTCCCTCGTACAGAAAATCCAATCTCTTTTTGGCTCTCGATATCGCGACATAAATCATTTCTCGTGTAATAAAAAATGTACTTTGAATATACGCTATAGTATATTCCCATTCGCTTCCCTGTGCTTTATGCACAGTGACACACCATGAGCTGGCAATACCACGCGTATCTAGTTTTTTGTCCTTTGATTTCTCAATCTCGTAGATATCCTGTTTGATATCTTTACTTTTATCGGCGTTTCCGGGTATATCCACTGTTGTATTTTTGAACTTGACCTTTATATCGTGTTTGGTTACAGATATGATTTTTCCTTCTTCTCCATTCATTACATTAATATCATATCTATTTTCCAGCATCATGACTCGTCCCCCGACATACCATACATTTCCGAAACTATCCTTCATGGATTTGTTTTCTGATACATAGATTTCCACGAACATTTGGTTAATTTTTGGTATAAGCTTATTGAAAGGAACAATTACTGCGATATCATCTGAGGATATTCCATGTGCGTGATAGGTTTTAATCAAGTTTCTAATGTATTTGAGTCCACCGCGTGTCTTAGTAAATGTGTAATCTCCTTCTTGCACATTTAGTAATTTGCCTTCTCGCACTAAACATAGAGCGTTATACATCGTGGGTGTATCTTTTGACCTACGATGATCTATGGATAAAGCTGTTGTTGGTATTTTGCTTTTTTTATCTAACATAGCAAGGAACGGTAATCCATAGTCTATTGGTTGAAGCTGTTCCGGATCACCAACAAAATACATCCGAGGTCTATTAGGTAATAAATACACGGCTTTAATCAGAGAAGTCAAGAGCGTAGATCCTATCATCGATGATTCATCCACTATGATGATATCCACCTTATTTTTTATGCTGGGCATGAATCTGTGTATTGTCATAATGTTCTCTGTGTTTGTTTGTTTGTCGGTAAAACATTCCTTTATACGAGAAACTGCTTTACCAGTAAATGCCAATATATAAACACTTTGTTTATGTGAAGAAAACATTTGATGCAAATTGATAATAAGTGTCGTTTTCCCTGTACCCGCTGGACCAGTTATCGTTGCTATCGATTTTTTCCCAGCCAGTATCATAGCCTTCATTTGATCTTTGTCGAGATCTGAGAGTTTTTTCTCATCGGGTACTATAACGGTTGTTGGAGGTTCAAACCTGGTGAGAAACCCTACTATTACTTGACGCTGCGCCGCTATATGTCTAAGCAGTAAGTATTTGTCATTTAAAAAATCGCAATTGAATTTCTCCTTCATGTAAATCTTTATCTCATCAATACAGGTTAGGCCAAACCCGGATTTTAATTTTCCCAATGTGATAGCGCTTAACTTGAATTTCTTAGTATAAAGATAAACCCGTCTGAGAATGGAAGAAATAGTGATGTCTTTCTGGGTGAATTCATCATGAGTAGAGAGAACTTTTGTTATGGCTGATATCATTTTCGAATCGAACTGAAGAACCCCGTATGGATACCGAATAGCATCGTCGTACAGTGATACCAACGTGTGTCCATGTGCAAGTGCCTCAGACACGATTTTCTTGCCAATACCCAAAAGATACAGTCTGCGCAACAAGAAATACTTCTTCCACGCTATAAGTATGAATCTCGCTTCTTCCCTAGTTAAGTCGCCATTTACCGCCATAGTTTCTAAAAGACCATGATCTCTAGATGCAGCGTACAAACTAGCACATCGAGTTAAATAATCAACTGGGTTTTCAATTTTATCGATAAAATAACGTGCTTTTTTACAGGCTTCTAAATAAGAAATATCTCCAACCAAGCAGTTTGCCATTACTTTTATTATTTGAAACTTATTCGTTGATGGATGGACAAATGCGCGCTCTGTAACCTTTGTCTTGTAAACAACTATGCCTTCTACAACTTTCTTGCTTTTTTTATCAACATTGATGGATATCGCATCCCCTGGTAAAATATAGTAAAGAAGATCTTCTTTAACTGTAACCTTAATTTTTGTACCTGATTCTGAGTCAAAGATAACAAGGGTTTCCCCGCTTCTCTTTTTGACAATACCAGTGATAGACATTTTCTGTGAAGAAATACTTATTGCACTGTCAATTTCACACTACTCAGTAGTGTGATGTTTACCTGTTCTTCAAAGGAACATAGTCAAGTTCCAATGCATCAAACACGTCTTTTTCCGTGCCCACTTCAACCCTTTCAAGCTTCCCAGACGGTGCTTTGAGCATTAATGCGTGTTCACTCAAAGAACCTCCTAGTTTTTTAACATATTCCCTGAGTTCGATGTTAAAAGCAGCGCTCCCTGTACTGTGTAATAAACTGGTTGCCCAGTTTTCCGGGGGTACATATCGTATATCTATTTTACTAAGTGTTCCTTTACTATCCGGATAGTCTGAAAAATACGTACCTTGAAATTTAACTTTTCCTAAGGAAAGTGTGTGCACTATGAATAATTCAGAGACATAAAACTTGACAAGTAATGAAAGAACATTTACTCCTACCGCATTAGTTATTAGGATATCAATGTCGCCGGATTTCACCGCGCCTCTTCGGTATGAACCGACGATTTCTCCTTTTGTATCTGCGTCTATCTTTATAGCACTGGTAATTATACTTTCACCGACAGCTTTGACTTCTGCTCTAGGTATTTTCTCCTTAAAATGATAGTAATACTCGAGTCCAACGAGTTGATTTTTAGTCAAACATGTTTTTCCCTCGTTATAGGCACTAACAAGTTCATCATATGTTGTTATACCGTTTCTTTTTAAGATATAAGCTTTTGCTAGTCCTATGCCATATACATTAACTAATTCAAGAGATTTGAAATCCTTTATTTCCTCTAGTTCTCCAGTCAACATGAATTCATAAATACGTGTAACTGTTCCAGGTCCTATACCTTTAATTTTCAAAAGTTCTGAAGGATCTGTTAAAGGTTCTTTAAGTTTTAATATAGCATCCTGTGCTTTCATAAATGCTCTGGATCTCCAATCATCTCCTTTTTCCTTATACTGAAGTCCAACCATCTTCAAAGCTTCAGCTATCTTCTTGTTAGTATAAACTGGTGATTTTGATTTTCTCTCCAATTCCGACGTGAGTATCGCAATGCACAGATCGGATTTTCTGGAATACTGTTTGTAATCTATCCCTATACTTTTAGCATACTCATTCGCTTCACTTCTTTTCATACCTCCCTGGGAAGGAGATTTCCAACATCGTGAGACTTTCGCCGTGTCCATTCTTTTTCTCCAAATAATTATTCTAAAGAATGATACAATTATATTAGTATGAAAATTGGGAATTTCTCTCCTAAAGAAACATTGATTAAGTTTTCATTCCATGTTGACGAGTTATTTTACTTTGGCAACATTACAAGTTATGACGTGTTGATGACAATACAGGTTCTGTAGCTTGGAGACTTTGATTACGAAAGGCGTTCTTTATCTTAAGATATAACTTGATCACATTGAAATTATTTTGAGAAGCAACAACATAATCAAGGAAGAACGATACCAGTTTTCCTCCCCAACCTCCGTATTTAGAGATATCTTCTCCTGCTAATTGGTCATCATTACATGCACTTATGGAATAACTTTCCGCGTTTATCTTAAAATCATTCGCCATCTTTATATAGTTTTTGCCATCAGTTGACACATATGGTAGGTCCATAAGAGTTCCGGAGTGACATGTGTCGAGAAGACATAAACTAACACAGGTACAATCCATGTATTTGTAGAAAGAGTCACGTAAATCGTGATCCAAAACTTGATATCGATTCACCATTATGTATTCGTTCTTGCGGTTAATCTCGTAAGAATCAGCATTCCTTGTAGTTGAATATCCGTGTGCTGATACAACAAACAGTATGTCGTGAGTTTTAGACATCTTTTTGACCATTTCCTCCACATTGCTAAGTAATTGTGTTGAATTACGAACAATGCAAGCAGACGGCATGTTATAGTCCGTTACGATGAATGTATCCGAGTTCCATTTTTCCTTACACAACGTGCGAATATTTTTTGCGTCTCTATACGAACTTTCTCCGTTTGCTCTTAGAGCAATGACAATCGCGAAAACATTTTTTCTCCGTGGGAACATCTTTTAAGGCATATGTTTTTACAGCGCATACACCTTAAAAGATGTTTGCACAACTTTCAGATAGTTTATCTGAAAGTATGGATTAAAGAACACGATAATGTAGAAAGAATGTCAAAGTACAATGACACGATCTTGCATCTCTTACGAGAATCAAAACAAACTATTGTTATAGGTGAACGAATATCAGAACATAGAGAAAAACATTATATCGAAAGATTTTTACGCTTGAAGAAATCGTGTGGAAGCATGATCTCTAGGATTTTTTCTTTCGATATAATGTTTGACAATCACAAGGATATTTTACAATCTATGCCTATAGATATATTGGTGGATTTGTATACTGCTAATATTAAGAGATATGATTCTAGCGGAGTGATCGCAGTAACTAATCCCCATCGTTACATCGTCAAAAGAATAACCGGCTATTTCTACAACGGAACTCGGATTGGAAACATTGTATGTATAATAGTTCATAAGTATAGCGCATTTTCCCATCATAGATTTAGCGTTAAGTCTTTTCCAAAAAGAGCCACTAAAGCATATATGTTCTCGCTGAATTATCCCTTTGAATTATATTTAAGTCATAACGGAATAAGAGAAATAGCAACAACGTTTTACCCATCTGAGTTTCCTTATATTAATCTTACACATAAAATACCATTTGGAGTCAGGAGAACAGACATACACAAGCACAACACAACTAGTTATGGCAAACATAACGGGGAGGATACGATTGTTTGCATTGTGTATGTAAAATAAGGATTTACTCGTTCTTCTTGTATAAATGCGTCATATAGAGATTCTCTGCCAAGCTCTTTTCCTATTAAATATGTGTTG
>SDBT01012159.1_pt1 | contig 13829 bp, 14 predicted proteins | sample 2277101 | NCBI WGS metagenome assembly SDBT01 (sample SAMN10404973, study PRJNA504765) | marine sediment metagenome | isolation source: marine sediment core GS10_PC15, 103 cmbsf | place: Arctic Ocean: Southern Knipovich Ridge | collected 2010
AAAAACATATAATATTAGCCATCATTATTAGTGTAAAATGCACCGGTAGCTCAATTGGATAGAGTGCTTGGCTACGAACCAAGAGGTTAGGGGTTCAATTCCTCTCCGGTGCGAGGTTTTTTTATATGTTAATAAAAATATTTGTTTTAGGTCCCCTTGAGAATAATACTTTTGTAGTAACCTCAGAAAAATCAAAAAAATCTTTTGTAATAGATCCATCTTTTGGAGCTTTTGAAAAGATTAAATTTTTTTTAGCAGACAACTCTTATACATTGGATAAGATTTTGCTAACCCATTCTCACATGGATCATATTGCAGATGTTAAATATTTAAAAGATGCATTTTCCCCTTCTCTCTATATTCATAAATTAGAAGCTAAAGCTTTGGAAAATCCAGAGCCTTTATCTTTTTTTTCTATGAAAGCTGAAGGTGTAAAACCAGATATTTTATTAGAAAATAGGGATAAAATAAAAGTTGGCGATATAGAAATTGAAGTAATTCATACTCCAGGTCACACTCCTGGAGGCACTTGTTTTTATATTGAGAAAGAAAAAACTCTTTTTTCTGGAGACACACTTTTTAAAGGATCTTTTGGGCGAATCGACTTTTCTTATTCTAATTCAAAGGATATGGTTAAGTCTTTAAAAAGCCTCTCAAAACTTCCAAAGGAGACAAAAGTATATCCGGGACATGGCTCTTTAACAACTATTAAAGATGAAAGCTGGATGGAAAATGCAAATCAACTTATTTAAATAAAAAGGAGTATAACATGACATTAATTGGAAAAAAAGCGCCAGAGTTTAAAGCAAAAGCTGTTATAAAAAATAAATTTGATGAGGATTTTTCTTTATCAAATTTTCAGGGTAGATATGTGATATTTTTTTTCTATCCATTAGATTTTACTTTTGTTTGTCCAACTGAGCTTCATGCTTTTCAAGAGAAACTTCATGAGTTCAAGAAAAAAGATGTAGAGGTAGTTGGTTGCTCTATTGATAGCATCTATTCTCACCTTGCTTGGCTAAATACAGCTAAAGAAAAAGGGGGGATTCAAGGGGTAGAATATCCTTTGGTTTCAGATTTAACAAAAGAAATATCTAGAGCTTATGGAGTTCTTAATGAAGATGAAGGGGTAGCTTATAGAGGGCTATTTTTAATCGATAAAGAAGGTGTTGTCCGACATGAACTTATTAACGATCTTTTCTTAGGTAGATCTGTAGATGAAGCTATCAGAGTGTTAGATGGTTTAATTTGCTTTGAGACTCACGGTGAGGTATGTCCAGCTAATTGGCACTACGGTGAAAAGACTATGAAAGCTACTCAAGAGGGTGTAGCTCAATATTTTGAAGAAAAATAGTTATTATTAGGATAAAAGATAGTCGAACAAATCTTTTTCACTAGTGATTATTATTGAGTTATGTGATTTGCATATAGGACCAAGTTGAAAGATAATTTCTTTATCTCCTACTCCTGGTATGCAAATTGCATCTAGTCTTTTTACTTTGTTTTTATCTTTAATAATATCAATACTTTGCATATAATCCTTAATGCTAAAACCTTCTTCTTCGACTCTAAAGTAAATCACATTTCTTTCATACATAATGGCTTGCACCGCAAGATCAAGGCCTCTGCTGTCTAATGGAGGATTACCTAAAGTGGTCGCTAATTGTGTTAGAGATCTGCAAAAATAGGGGTAATGAAATCTACCTATTTCGCTCTCACCTAAAAGAGCTATTACCTTCTGCATTATAAATTCCTTGTTTAATTATAGTTTTATTACATTTAATGCTATTAATTCAATGATTTTGTAAAATTAATAGTTTTAATTAAACTAATTCAGAAGCTTTTGTTTTGTTGAAATTGTTTTATAAGGAGCTAATCGAAAATAGATATGTTTAAGTTGTTTATCTTTAATGAATTATCTCCAATAAGTAATAAAGATATGCTTATGCTTACTTAATATGCTTAGGAACAGGATAATTAGTGAATTTTAATATAATTATTGTTATAATATAAGATATTATTGGTTATAAAAGATATTTTAAAAAAAGATTATTAGAAATATGAAAAAAAATGTATCTGATCGTATTGCAAGTTCTCAAAGTTCAACTCCGACTGCTCCTTTGTCAGGTAATGAAGTTGTAGATGAGGCTAGGCAGCTCCATAATCAAGCTATTGAAGATCTTTTAACTGATCGGTATCCAGATATTTACAAAGGCCCCGATACTTAGGTTAAAGAACGCATTGAGATATATGCAAGTTTACTTGTTAATTAATAATAATTAATCTTTATAAACTTTTAATTATAAATTAATTCTAAAAATTTTTAATAAAAAAAAGGATAAAAAAATGGCAGTATTAGGTATTAAAATAAATTTTGATTCAAAATCATATGAAGAGTTTGTTAATGATGCTAATGAAATTTCAAAAGTTAATCCAGCAAATATTTTAACATGGACTCTGGGTAAACCAAAAATTTATACAAAAGATGAATTTAACAAAAAATTTAAAGATAGTTACATAAGATCTTGTGTTATTCATGAAAAAGAAGAGTATTCTAGCGCATCTTTAAAGTGGGCTCAGTCATTAATAAGAAAAGTTAGGGGGATAAAAGAAGAGGATTTAGCTCTTTTTGATAAAGTGAAAAAAGCTTTTTATCAGTTATCAGTCAATTATGATGCATTGTTTTCAGAGAGAGATTTAAGAGGTCATGAACAAGAAATATTTAATACAGCCTTTGGAACTTATAAATACGTAATAGAAATAATGAAAAGAATAATAGATCTAAAGCAATCAGAGAAGAAAATGAAGCGAGAATCTAAATTTGATTTATTGAATAATGATCTTGAAAATGCTTACTTCCCGGCGTCAAAATTTAGAAAAAAATTGATAAATCCTAACGAAATGAGAAAAATACCTTTGGCTACTACATCGAGAGAGAAACCTGAAGATTAAGCGATAGTAGTGATGAAGAAGACTATCCATACCCTTACTTGTAGATTTAAAGCCCTTTAAAAAATGTAGCTCTATCACCTAAATCATTTTCGATCTCTAGTAGACGGTTATATTTAGCAATCCTATCAGATCTAGATATAGATCCTGTTTTTATCTGACCTGAGTGGGTTGCTACTGCAAAATCTGCTATAAAGGCGTCTTCAGTTTCTCCAGATCTATGAGACACCACGGTGTTAAAACCGTTTTTTTGAGCAAGATGAATAGTTTGTAGAGTCTCTGTTACAGTTCCTATTTGATTTAATTTAATTAAAATTGCGTTAGCAGCTTTTTTCTCAATACCTTCTTGTAAAAATTTAGTGTTTGTTACAAAAAGATCATCGCCGACTAGTTGCATTTTATTTCCTATCTCTTTTGTAAGCTCTATCCAGCCTGACCAATCAGATTCAGCGAGACCATCTTCTATTGAATCAATTGGAAATTTTTTTGAAAGCTCTTCTAAGTATTTAATTTGCTCAGATGGAGTTTTTGTTTTAAAACTTTGCTTGAGAGCTTTTTTCTTCATCTCAAAATAGACTTTATCTTTTACGTCATAAAACTCAGATGCAGCAGGATCTAAAGCAATAGAGATTTGATCTTTTGGTTTGTAGCCGGCTTTTTCTATAGCTTGCATTATTAATTCTAAAGCTTCTTCATGTGATTTTAAGTTTGGAGCGAACCCTCCTTCATCACCAACAGATGTTGAAAAGCCTTTATCTTTTAGGATTTTTTTAAGAGTATGAAAAACTTCAGCTCCCCAGCGAAGAGCTTCTTTAAAGCTATTAGCTCCTCTTGGTCTTATCATAAATTCTTGGAAATCTAAAGGACTATCTGCATGCATACCACCATTTATGATGTTCATCATAGGGCAGGGCATTAAGTATGTATCTTTGGAATTCAAATACTCATAAATTGCTTTGTTTTCAGAGGCAGCGCCAGCTCTTGCTACTGCTAAAGAAACGCCTAGCATTGCATTTGCACCAAAATTAGCTTTGTTTTCTGTTCCATCTGCTTTTATCATTAAATTATCGATCGTTTCTTGATCTGTAACTGATTTGCCTTGAAGAAGTTTGTCAATTTCATTATTAACGTTTGAAACTGCTTTTAAAACGCCTTTACCTGAGTATCTTTTTTTATCATGATCTCTTAGCTCTAATGCTTCGTTAGCTCCGGTTGATGCACCAGATGGCACTTTTGCTTTTGTGATAATACCATCGGTAGTTTTCAAAATAACTTCAATAGTTGGGTTTCCTCGGGAGTCTAAAATTTCAAGAGCTTGAATTTTTTTTATTTTACTCATAAAGCTTTCCTTTTTTTTCTAGTATTTCTTTCATTAAACTACGATAAGCTTCAAAACGCAAGAAAGAGATTTTATTTTTCTCTATTGCTTCTTTAACTTTGCAAGATGGCTCATTTATATGTTTGCAATCTTCGAATTTACAATTTTTTGCAAAATTATCAAATTCAAAAAAATGATTTTTTAGATCTTCAATTTCTAAATCCCAAATTCCAAAACCTTTAATTCCAGGAGTGTCAACACAAAATCCGCCTTTTTTTATCTCAATTAACTGAGATTTTGTTGTTACATGCGCTCCTTTATAGGTTTTTTTTGCAAGTTTTCCTGTTTTAAATTTAGTATTTAATACTTCGTTGATAAGAGTAGTTTTTCCACAGCCTGATTGACCGGAGAATACCGATGTTTTCCCCTTCATTACATTTAATAAGCTATCTAAGCCATCTTTTGTTTTGCAGCTAATTGATAGGATTAAATATCCTAGTTCTTCATATGTCTTTAAAAATTTTTTATATTTTTCTTCTTCTTCTGTGCCAGGTTTTAGAAGATCTATTTTGTTGATTACGATAACAGGGGACATGTTTCCTTTAATGCAAGCTATTAGATATCTATCTATTAGAAAGGGTTTCAAATGAGGTTTACCAACACTGCTAGTGATTAAAACTTGATCGATATTGACAGCTATTATGCTTCGCTTTTTTGTTCTCTCATCTTGCCTTGATAAGATAGAATATCTCTTTTCTATGCTTTCAATAGACGCTTCTTTTTCATTTTTAAATGAGATGTTTACGATATCACCTACTGCTAAAATATTTTTATTTTTTGTTTTTTCTTTTTTTAATATTCCTCTGAGAGTTGTTCTATATTCTTTTTTATTAAAGCTAACTATAATCTCACTTCCTAAAATGGATAAAACTACTGCTTTGGCTAAATGTTTTTTAGATGCGTTTTTTGGTGAAGATAAAATTTTTGTTTTTTGAATATCTGTTTTTTTGTATTTAGATCGATCTTTTGAAGATTTTAGTTTTCTTTGTTTTCTATATTTTTTTGAATCTTTTAAAAAATGTTCTTCTTCTTCTAAGTATTTATCAAATTTATCTATCATATCTTTTAGCTTTTTCTCATTTCAAACATAGCGATGCTGCCTGCTATTGCAGCATTTAAAGAGTCGATATCTTTTTTTATTGGAATTGTAAACCTTCTAGCTATTTTCTTTGCCCAAGCAGAGGGTCCTGTAGATTCATTAGAAACTATTAAAGCCATCGGTTTTTTAAAATCAACATCATCGATATCTTCTCCTTTTATGTCAGCCAAATACGCATTTAATTTATTATCTTTAATAAAGTTTATAATCTCATTTTCTCTGAAAATTTTTATAGGAATAAAAAAAGTTGCTCCTTTAGCAGCTCTTAGAGCTTTTTCAGAATATGGATCAGTTGAGTGGTTAGATATAATTATCAAATTAAAATTAAGAGCATTTGCGCTTCTAATTATAGTTCCTAAATTTCCTGGATCTGAAATATTATCTAAAATCAAAACATAATTTTTATCTTTTATTTCTTCATCTCCAATTTCGATTAGTGCTGCAACATCTTCAGGGGACTTGACATTTGTAATTTTTTTCATTACCTCTTTAGTAACTTTTAAAATTTTTTTAGCCTTTGGTTTTTTTCCAATTCTTTTCTTAGTAGTAATAAAAGTATGAATGGATCGCCTTTTTTGGGCATCTTGAATTGCTTTTTTTCCAACAACTAAAACTTTACCTTCTGCTTTTCTAGTTTTTTTATCTTTTCTTATTTTTACAATTTGTTTTATATGTGAATTAGAGGAGCTGGAAATTTTTTTTGATGACATAACTAACCTTTAAAATTATGAATTTATCACAATCTAAAACAAAAAACATTAAAAGTTTTTTTGCTTATAGAATTTTTTTTATTATTGCAATTTTAGTGATTTTGCCACTAATTATATATGTATCTATATTATATAGATCTGAATATAAAGAGCAAAAACAAGATCTTTTAATCACTTTGGATCTGCTTGCCAATCAGATCTCTAAAAATATAGAAGATAATCTTTCATTTAAAAATGAAATCTTAGATTTTGCTATGAAAGAGGTAAATCTTCATGGGCAAAATATAAATAGATATTTTGAAAAAATAGCGAATGAGTTCACTCTCCAAGATCTTATTTATTTGGATTTTTCTCAAAACAATCTCTTTTTAATGAACTCAACTAAACAAAATTTAATAGGAAAAAATCTAAATAATTTAAAAAATATTTTAAATCAAAAAAATGCTCTTTTCTCAACAAATCAATTAAACTGCAAAAATTGCATCTATTTTAGTAAAACAATTTATCAAAATAATATTCCAAAAGGCGCGTACGTTCTATCCTTTTTTAAAGATGATCTAATATTTGATCTTCCAAACGATAAATATTTTAAAAATGTAGAGATGAAAATTTTAGATAGCTCAAAAAATATTGTTTTATCTAATGAAAACACTAATCAAACGATGAATCAATTAATAGCTAAAAAGGATCTGAAAAAACTGAACTTAGAGTTGATTTTAAGTTTAGATCACAAGTATTTAAAAACTTTTCATCAACAAAATTTTATTTTTAAGCATATTTTTATTTTGAGTATTGTCTTTGTAATTTTATTTATTTTAACTTGGATTCTTATCTCATTTATCTCAAAACCCATAAAAAAACTTCTTTTTACTATGAAACAGATTAAAGATGGAAATTTAAATGAGCGTTATAAAAAACAAAAATTTGGTTTTGAAATAAATTACATTGGTAATTTTTTTAATAATACTATGGATTCTTTAATAGCTAAGCAACGTGAGATTGAAAAAGAAAAAACAGAAAAACAAAGATATATACAAGAGTTAGAAATCGCAGAAGATATTCAAATAAGTCTGCTTCCTCAAAAATCACTCGATGTTAGAGATGTAGATATCTCTTTTGGAAATCTTTTCGCAAAAGAGGTAGGTGGAGATTTTTATGACTTTTTTTTAAAAGATGGGAAAATATTTTTTGTAATAGTAGACATTGCAACTAAAGGAATTTTAGCTTGTCTATATGCTCTTAATTTAAGAAGCATCATTCGATCATATGCTTTAACTTTTGATAATTTAGATGAGATTATCATAAAAACTAATAATTTATTTTATAAAGACGCCAAAGAAAAAAGCATGTTTGCAACAGTTTTTTTTGGGATATATGATATCAAATCTAAAAACTTGAAATATTCCAATCAAGGTCATATGAGTGCAATCTTAAGAAAAGAAGACTCAACTATAACAGAGCTTACAACCAAGGGTATGGCTCTTGGTGTTCAAGAGATGGAAAAAGTATATATCAATGAAATTACGTTGCAAAAAAACGATCTTTTATTTTTATATACCGATGGAATCGTAGAAGCTATCGATAAAAACAATAATTTTTTTGGTAAAGAAAATTTAGTAAATCTTATAAAAGATACAAAAGATTTAAAAGCATCTCAGATAATAGAGAATCTTTTTGCAAAATTAGAAGAGTATTCTAAAGATGCTTATCAGTACGATGATATGACTGCGCTACTTTTTAAAATTAAATAATATTTCTTTTTTATTTAATTTTTTTTAAAACATCCAATGTTAAACGATCCAAATGAGCGGTGCTTGCATATTAGTTATTTAAGGTTTAAATTTATATAGTTTTTTTATTAAAAAGAAAAGTTCATTTAAGGGGATTTTTTAGGCCATATTTTCAATTTCTTCAGCTCATCTATAATCTTGTTAGGATCTAATAGATTTTTATTTATAGAGATTTTTATCGCTTCTTTTAAAAGCTGACCCATCAAAATGCCGGGCTTAATATTGCAAAGTTTTAAATGATCAGATTTTACTATAGGGTCGTTATTTTTGATTCTATCTATGTAAGGCGTAAGCTTTTTTTGTCTACTTTCATGAATATGAAGAAAATCTTTTCTAATTTCTGCTTTTATGTGAACTGCTAAAATATCAATAACTAAGTCAAAAAAATGATTAGAATAAAAATGGCTCCAAGAAAAACCATCTACTTTGTTTTCATCTTTTATATAGCTTTTACCAAGGTCTAAAAAAGTTACAAATTCAATTTCTCTATTAGAGAGTTTTAAATACCTACAAAGCTCTATTTTTTGCTCTAAATTAAATTTAGGAAATAACTCTAAAATAGAGACTATAACAGGAGCTCTGTGTGGAAAATCATCTACTAAAAAGAGTTTTTCTTTTACTTCATCTAAACTAAGTTTTTTAAGAGCGGGAAAAATATTTTGTAGAAGTGTATATTCAAAAAGCATGATTAAAGCTTTTTTAAATCCCTGGTATTGACTCATTTTTGTGATCTCTTGAATGATTCTTTCTATAGCTACAGCCGGAAAAAGCTCATCTGCGTGAGCAATTATCGCTCTTTTAGTCTCTTTTTCTATTTCAAAATTAAACCTTGCGCTCATTCTTATCGCTCTTATCATTCGAAGTCTATCTTCTTTAATTCTAGAGTGGGGATTTCCGATGCAGCGAATTATTTTTTTATCTAAATCCTCTCTACCATTTACAAAATCTATGATCTCTTCTTTTATGGGATCATAAAACATGCCATTTATAGTAAAATCTCTTCTTTGAGAATCTATTTCTGGGGAGGAAAACTCTATTTTAGATGGTCTTCTACCATCTTTGTATTCAACATCACGTCTAAATGTAGCAACTTCATATTGTTTATTTTTAATTATTACTAAAATTATTCCAAAAGCTTTTCCAATAGGAATGGTGTGAGAAAATAGAGATTCAACAACTTCAGGAGGAGCGCTTGTTGCTAGATCTATATCATCAGATGGGTGATTTAATAAAAAATCTCGAACCCAGCCTCCTACAAAATAAGAAATGTATCCTTCCGTTACTAGGGTTTTGACAATAAATTTTGCTTCTTGCATAAAAAATATCAAAGGTGGCTAAAGAAATAATTTTTTATGTTATAATCAATTTTTGCAAGAAAAAAAGGTCGAAATGTCTAAAAGCATACAAATATTAGATGATAATTTAATTAATAAGATTGCAGCAGGAGAGGTGATAGAGTCTCCTGTTTCTGCTATCAAAGAGCTTGTTGAGAATTCAATAGATGCTGATGCAAAAAATATAGTAATTGAAGTTAAAAAATCGGGTTTAGAGCTGATTAGAGTAGAAGATGATGGAATCGGAATGACAAATAAAGATGCTAAACTTTGTTTTAAAAGACACGCTACTTCAAAAATTAAAACTTTTGATGATTTAGCAGTAGTCGGTTCAATGGGTTTTAGAGGGGAAGCCCTAGCTTCTATTGCTTCTGTATCTAAAGTTGAGATAAAAACATCTATAGATAGCATTGCTACGCATTTGAAATTGGATAGATCTAAAATTATTTTTGAAAAAGAGATAGCTAGAACAAAAGGCACTACAATAGATATAAAATCTCTATTTTTTAATGTGCCTGTTAGGAAAAAGTTTCAGAAAACTTTGAGCTATTTAAATTCAGAGATAGTAAAAGTTATAAATAATTTATCTCTTACAAGACCGGATATTGGTTTTAAACTGATTTTAAATTCAGATATAAAAATTTCAACAAAACCTCAAGATATCGATAAGAAAACAGCTTTTAAAAACAGAATAAAAAATCTTTTAGCTAAAGATGTTATGAAAAATGCTATAGAAGTTGATTTTTCAGAAAATAATTTTGAAATTTTTGGGTTAATATCTGATCCAAATTTTTCTAAAAAAACAAAAACTCATCAATATTTAATAGTTAATAATAGAGCTATAAATAGCTCTATTATTTCTAAATTTATAAAAGAGGCATATTTTACTAGAATTCAAGAAAATGAATATCCTGTTTTTGCACTTCATATAAAAATACCTTTTCATTTTGTGGATGTAAACGTTCATCCTCAAAAAAAGGAAATTAGAATTAGAGAGCTAATTTTCATAAAACAAGCAATTAAAAATGCTGTAGACAATGCTTTTGAAAATACATTTCAAAAAAATAAAATCAGTAGAGATAATAATTTTTTTTCAGCTGATTTTAACTTTACTAAGCCTGAGATAAAGAATGATAACTTTTCTTTTGAAAATATTAAAAAAGAAAACATTTTTCAAAATTTTGAAAAACAACTGATTTTCGAGAAATTTTATGATATCGAAAATTTAGATTTAGAATTTTTAAAAATAGATCACTTTCTTTTTATCGAAACTAAATTTCTGAGAGGTTTTTTAGATATTGAAGATGATGAAAAAATTGTAGTTTTTGACTTAAGCTCAATTTTTTTAACCTCTCTTTTTGAAAAGGTAAAAAATAAAGAAAAGCAATTAAAACTCCAAACTCTTTTAGTTCCTATAAATGTTTCACTTAATGTTGCTGATATCTTATTTGTAGAAGAAAATCTAAAAGGCTTTTTAGATTTTGGATTTGATGTAAGGATAATTTCTAAAGATCAAATCTCAATTGATGCAACCTCTCAAATGCTTGAAAAAGAGAATATAAAGGAGATGTTTTTTTTAATTTTAGAGGATTTAAAACATTTAAATTCTACTAGTTTGATGGATAAAACATATGAAAAAAAATTAGCAACTCAAATTTCTAAGATTGCAAAAACTAAAAGTTACACAGAAGAAGAAGCAATAGATCTTCTATCCTCATTTATAAAAAATAAACATGCAAATGTAGATCCTCTGGGTCAAAGCATCTTTAAAAAATTAAATAAAAATGGTATTGAAAAGATTTTAAAGGGATAAGAAAAAGATGAATTATTCAAAAAGATTAAAAAATCTTCAAAATTATGTCTTAGAAAAAAATATAGATCTTTTAATACTGGACGATAGCATATCTTTGATCTATCTAACAGGGCTGCACCTCTCTTATGGCAAACTTTTTATTACAAAAGAGAAAACAAAACTTTTTGTAGATGGCAGATATTTGCAAATAGCTAAAGAAAACTCTAGTTTAGATGTAGAACTTATTTGTGAAAAATCTCTTTTAAATTTTATAGTTGAAAACAAATTAAAAAATATTGCTTTTGATAGCTCCAAGCTAAGCTATTGTAGCTATGAAAAGCTAAATGCTTTTTTAGAAAAAATAATAACTAAATATGATTTAGATATTAAAGTTATCCCCTTAGTTAACCCTTTAAAGGAATTTAGAGTTATTAAGGATGTAGATGAAATTTTACTACTTAAAAAAGCTGCTAACTTAAATTGGAGAGGCTTTGAGCATGTGTGTCTGCTTTTAAAGCAAGGAATTACAGAAAAAGAAATTGTTTTTGAATACGAGATGTTTGTTAAAAAAAATGGAGCGGATAAACTCTCTTTTGATCCTATTGTAGCTTTTGGTAAAAATAGTGCTATGCCTCACCATAAAACATCTACAAAAAAACTAGAGTTAAATGATCTTGTTTTAATGGATATAGGGGTTGAAATGCAAAATTATCACTCAGATATGACAAGAGTTATCTTTTTTGGCAGCCCTGATCCAAAATTAGAAAGAATTTATTCTATAACAAAAAAAGCGCACTCAGCAGCTCTAGCTCAATGTAAACCTGGTGTAAAATTAAAAGAATTAGATCTTGCTGCCAGAAAAGTATTGAAAGAAGAGGGGTGTGAAAAAGAATTTGTACATTCTCTAGGACACGGTGTCGGACTAGAGATCCATGAATTTCCAAGAATAAAATTCGATACAGAAGATCGGGATGTTATTTTGAAACCCGGCATGGTAATTACAATAGAGCCTGGTATTTACCTTCCAAATATAGGAGGAACTAGATACGAAGATACTATTTTAATTACTCAAAGCGGATATGAAAATTTCTATAGCATTAACTAACTGGAAGTTTGATTTTACATTTTATATCTGTGTTTTTATCAAACCCTACAAATGTTTTTTCATTTGATCGATACATAGAGTTTGAAAAATCAAAGAGTTTTAGATCATTTTCATCAATAGGAAGATTGTTTTTTTGACAGATGCTTAAAACGTTTTGAAGAGTTAAATTTTTTGGAGGATACTCTATTTGCAATGCGGATATTTCCTTAGTGATTTTTTTATCAAAAAAAGTAATTAAGAACTCTTTAGAGGCATCTTTCATTGGGATTTGCTCTTTTGAATTTTCAACTTTCACAAAATCTAATATTGACGGGCAGCCAATCTTCTTTTCAAAATCATAAAATTTTGTGCCTTTGATAATTTTATAATAGATATTTTTTAAAGAACCATCCTTCAATATTAGCGTTTCAAAATTTAGATTTTGTTTTTTCTTAATTTGGTTCTCAAATGCTACTAAAATATTATTTAAGATATCTTTTTCAAAGCCTTTTTTATAAAAGCTTTGATTTGAATATAGGGTCTTTATTAAAGATGCAATCAGATTATAGGTGTCTTTTTGCTTTTCTTTTTTATCTATAACTAGCTGAAATATATTTATTTTAGCATTTTCAATATGGATTTCTCTTGTTTTCTCTTTTTTGTCCTCAGATGGTTTTTCTCTATCAGCTGTTGTTCTTTGTTTCGATTTAACACTCTCTTTTAGATTATCAAAACAATATCTTTCATATTCGTTTGTAGCTTTTCTAGAAGATTTCATATAACCCGAAAAACTTCTAGATACAAAACCATCAGATAAATGCTTTTTCGAAAGGGTATTTGTCGTTATCGCAAAGATCATCAAAATCCCGGCTATAAATGCTACAATATTCATAAAAAAAACTTCTTTAAATGCGCCTCAAATATTAACATGTCTAACTGGTAGAAAAAAAGCAAAATCTAAACTATACTCATTTTTAGTAATTTTTATTTTAATTGCAGAGGGAAGGATTTCTGCTTTTTTAGGCCAAAAATTAAACCAGCAAATATTTTTTAAACTCTTTTTCGACTTATATTTTTTTAACTTTGAATCGCTATTTGATAAAAAATTATACTTAATTCTCTTAACTCCTTTTAGTAAAGTTTCAGTTCTAGGTCCTTGGTTTTCATCTCTTGAATAAGTCTCAAGACATAATTCATTGATATCATTAACAAAAAGTTTAGCTTTTACAATTAGACTAAAATTAGGATCACTATCGATTTTATTATCATAGGTTATATATAAAATTAGACCCTTGGAGTTTTGAGAGTTTTTTGTGAAAAATGGGCTCTTAGTTATAAAAGCACTTTGATAAACATTTGAAAAGACTTGAGTAAGTCTTACTTGAGCATGGTTGATTGCCAAAATTTTTGTTTTTTTCTCTTCAATGTTTTTCTCTAGATTCATGATTTTAGAAAAAAAACCAAATAAAAAAGTGATAATAATAGTTATCAAAAACAAAGATATTATTACTTCAAGCAATGTAAAGTTATTCTTTTTTATTAGGTTCATAGTTTTTTCAAAAGTTAAAAAAATCAATAAATTATTTTTTAAAAAGGGCTCTATTTAGTTTTGCACAGCATTTTATATTCATATTCATATTCCATTTTTTGATCAGTAGGTCTTAAAAATATTCTAATGGTCAAAAGTTTATAT
>SDBT01012160.1_pt1 | contig 13827 bp, 9 predicted proteins | sample 2277101 | NCBI WGS metagenome assembly SDBT01 (sample SAMN10404973, study PRJNA504765) | marine sediment metagenome | isolation source: marine sediment core GS10_PC15, 103 cmbsf | place: Arctic Ocean: Southern Knipovich Ridge | collected 2010
GAGGATCTACTCTTAGAGTTTTCATCATCATCACAGTATGATGGTGTATTTAATATTTTTTACAACGATATTGATTAAAATGCATTTTATTTTATTATTATAAAATCATTTATTATTATTTATTATTTAATTGTTTTTTTTTTTTTTGTTGCAGTGACAATTTTTGAATTCTGGTCTTGGAGGGACAGTATTAGTGCTGGGGTTTTTAGTCGACTAACCGAGGGGTTAACCGATATTTTTAGTTTAGTCGGTTAACTGTTTATTGCTATTTATATAAATAAATTTGATCTAAAATAAAACTTTTTATTGAAAATTCACAAAATATATAAATTTAACACTTAAGCGTTCTTTTATCACGAATAACTTGAAACGGAAAAATAGAAACGGTTAACCGTTACCCAACACTAGTTCAAAAAAACGACTCCTCCAAATAAAGATGGAGATAAAAACTCTCCAATCCGATCTTGGACTTTTTGATCAAACGGAGCGCGCTCGATAACATCATAATTATTATCTGCGTCTTCCCGTCCACAATCGCCTCTACCGCTATGCAAACTGCAAAACACTCTAACGGGAGGCGTGTCATACCCCCAATGCAAATCGATCTTTTCAGCGCAACCTATCTTGTATCCTTGTTTAAGTTTATAAATTGAGCGTTTATTATTACCGATTTTATCATCAACGCGTTCTGTGCATCCTATCTGATCACAATATATATCAAATCGCCCTGGTATATATTCAGGTATAACCACATCTTTAAAATATCCTTTATTTAATTGTCCGAACTCCCAGGTTATATCACCATTATTTTCGGGAATATGTCCTTGGTATTCTTTTTCATCAACAAGCAACACTAAACTAGTTCTCCACTCATCACCCGATGCATCACTTGTCTTGTATCTGAGCTTATGATGAATACGAAAGGTTTTTGCCTCTGGAAAATGTTCTTTAAAATGTATATATAAAGGATGAGGTTCTTCTTCTGCAAGTATTAAATGAACCAACTCTTTTTTATTGCGAAGTTGTATTCCTATATCATGGATAATACATTCATCAAAAATAGGTGTGCGATGTAGTGGAATGCGTCTATACCCTTTCATGCAAGGTTCCACAACAACAACATTTACTGAACAAAGAGAAGAAGAAGTAGCCATTTTAATTTTTAATTCTTGACAATAAAAACTATTTGGAATTTGAAATCGACGAATTGAAGGAAAAAAAAAAAGAAGATATATCCGTTCTTTTTTAATTTCTAAATTAGGAATATAAATTTTAAATCTATTTTTGGCGTAGACACTTTATTTCACAAAACATAATATTGGTGGTGTGTGCGTGTGCGTTTATATATATATAGATACATACATAGATACAGACAGACACACACACACACGTACTAGAAAAAAGAAAAAAGAAAAAAACATGAATTCGTTGGCTGATGTTTTATGTGGAAAGAGAGATTTTGGAGATACGGTGGAGAATATGGGTCAGGTGGGGAACATAAAACCGGATAGTATTATATTGAAAGGAATTGTACTGCCAAACAATGCCAAAAAGGATGACAAGGTATTGATTCTTCTCACTGATCCATTCGATCCGGCTGATATCATTCAAAATGAGAACGTGAAGATTCTTGATGAAGGACTCACTTTGCGGATATCGGTGATGAGCAGAATTTTTGTGGGGGAAGCATTAAAGACGAGCAAACTGCAGAAACGAGGTGACTGTACAATTGATGGAGATTATAGATATCTGCGTCTTGGAAAGGGTTTGATGATACAGGCTCAGGATCCATATGTAAAATTCAAACCTCAACCATTCACTCGAGTCGAAATAGTCGGCTTGCATGCACAGCGCGCTTTTGATGAAAGGAATCCTGAACCTTACATACTTATGAGTGCAGCAACTGTGCAGGCCGTGAATCCAGAGGAGGATCTTGATTTTGAAGGTGTACTTCAATTGATTCATAGCATTGATCCATGTAACACGTACATTCCGCATATTAATTTCCTCGAGCTGAATAATTATATATTGAAGAAAGTATATGGAGAAACTAATTATAGACGTCAAGTAAATGCCGATGTCACTTCTAATCATAGACAGCTAGATGAAATAGCCAACATAGTAGGTGGTGGTGGTGGTGGTGCAGGAGCAGGAGCAGGAGCAGGAGCAGGAGCAAAATGCACCATCACTGTCCAAAAGCGGATTCCAAAAAACGATTACAGTCATTACGCTCATCTGCTGCCACCTAAAATTAAGGATTTATTTCTTGACTCATTGTTGGTGCCAATGACACAACACTATGATCTCCAACGATTGAGGGAATTATTGGAGTCTAAGACTGGTCGATACCTGATGTTCTGCTCACCGATTTTTAACGATAAATCATTCCATAAAGAACAAGACAAAGACAAGAGTGTGATTGATACACGTCCTATACTCAGATATAGACAACCGCTAATCTATCTCTATGGAGAAAATTCACAGATAAATCGAATCAGGCTGATGTTAGACGTATATATCTATGATGTTTGTGCAATCTCTTTACTAAATATTTCACAGCACAGTCTATATGAACCGCTGGCCAAAAAGCACATTCCTTTGATGCGTCATTGGATAAATGTTTCTTTTCCATTGGGTAATTCCATCTCAAAGTCATTGAATACAAATACACGAGATACAGGCCAGATGTATTTATCTGGACTTGGAATTGTATCTGCTAGTGATCTTCCTAGATATGTTTGTAACTCTGGCTTTCCGATTAGCGCTAAGATTGCCTCAGAGATAGTAATGCGAAATGTGGCTTCCTGGACCAAACAAACATATGGAAGTGGCAGAATCAATACTGAAGAGTTATACAAGCGGTGTCAAACTAAATTTTCAGACAATCCTCAAACGAATGGTTTCAGTCCATTAGTAATGAATATGTATGAAACCAACATAAATCGTACTGTGATCGATTTAGATTGTCTTTATGACTTTTTCGTCCTTTGCTCTGATGAGGTGTTACTTCCTTCTGATTTAGAACAGCTAATTCACACTTATCGCACAGATGTTATCCATGCATTATATTTTCAGAAACAACAAAAAGAAGAAAAAGAACTAACAGGAACAACAACAACAACTCTTCTTCCATTTGATAATCAACATATAGTAGACTTGTTCTCTTACCTGTTTTCCGGAGACCAGGAAAATATCAAGAAAGCACGTTCCGCTCTGAACGTTTGCCAACTCGACGCTACTCGTAGAGATAGTACCAAGGTCGTTTATGCTGTGCAAAAGGCTTATAGCCGCTCAAACAGTCCCATTTACAATTCGGAAGCCTACTTTCGGATGCTGAATGATGAAGCTGTTAGAGTCGCAAATAATAGTCAAGAGGAGAAAGAGTTGCAACAACAACAACAACAACAACAACAACAACAACAACAACAACAACAACAGCAGGGTTTTAACAAGAATGAGTAATTAATAAACGACGTCAAAATAACAATAACAACAACACACACAGGGAGTAAAAAAAAAAATCAGTAGCGGGAAAGAGAAAATGTGTGTGTGTGTGTGCATGCATGCATGCAATGCTATTACTACTATTCATTTTATTCTGTTCAATTTCATTTTTTGTCTTATGATAATAAATATATATTTGAATAAATGTTGATATTATCAATACCTGTATATGTGTGTACATATAGAAAGAGAGAAAGATGGAATCTTCTTCAGAAAAGTTGTACCATTCCAGCTTCAAAGAAGCTGCAGATGAAGATGATGAGAGCGCAGCTCATTTTGCATATACAAAATTTGCAAAGTTAATTAAGATTAATCTTCTAGATCAATCATATAACAAAACTGCTCAGTTTCCGGCGTTCAAGAGTTGTATCATCAGAAAGGATCAGATAATCATTAAGGTGTTGAAATTGACAACCTTCGGAACCCAAAAATTGAAGCAGATTACAAGGCCAATGAAGATTCGAGTAGGTTGGAAGGTAAACATGGAGGTAAGCTCTGACGCAGATTTGGATAGCAGGGATATAAGATTCAAATTAACTCGTATACAAATACCAGCATCATCATCACTACAGGAGAAGAAAAATAGTTCTATATTGTCACAAATAATTGTACTATTTTTGTATTTTGTAATAATTTGCATCCTTGCGTTTCTATGTCTCTTTGGAAGGAATCTATGGATTCGGGGTTTCCCGATGGATCTGTAATAGATATCAATCCATTTGCAAATAAAAAGATGGTTATAAGAATCCCCGACAATTTTGCAAAATTAGATCCCAATGATCAAAAGATAGCCAACTTTATAATCGATTCAATGTACCATGTGAATGAAAAACTTGATGATTATCCGCAGCATTTGATTGTCAACCATGCTGTTGACATGATTAAGATCGTAATGTTAGGTTACCTGGAGCCGATAGAAATTGAGGACCAGATTCGAATCAAGAAAGAGTACTCACGAATCTTGCGGATGTACATTGACATTTTTGCGTCCTTTGAAGACGCGTGTGGTCCTATGCATGGTGGTTTCACTGCAGAAATACAGACCCACAAAAATTATATGGAAAAGTCCAGTAAAGAATTGCCTCCTATTAAGGTTGAGGAATCAAAAGTTAAAGAAAATATGCTATCAGATACTGAGCAAAATCCTCCTCCTCCTCCTTCACCATCATCACCATCATCATCAACTGATTCTTCTTCTTCTTATACTTTTGGTTTCCTCGGTTCAATGTTTAGTGGTACAAAGCGACCCAAAAAGCGGCTTCGTTGTGTTTGAAAAAAAGAAAAAATATATAGTAATGATTGATATATATATATATATATATATATACATATGTACATATGGATTCATTTTTTCTTTCTTTTTTTATTTGAAAAATTATAATAATAAAAATTCTTTTTTAATGTGTATATATATCTGCAGGCTTTTCTTTACACAGATTGTCACCACTCTGCACTGCGATTCCCTGCTGAATTGCATATGAAGTATTATTGACATAATTTCCAATCATTGTATTACCGTATTCAGAGGTGTATTTTAAAACTATCTCTACAAACCTTTGTCTATATAATTTTTTGTCAGGGCAGAACATTGATCTTTCTCCAAGTGTCTCCATTGTCGTCGATTTTGAAAATATTTCTGCATTAAAGAATTTCTGAATACTGTTTCCCTCCATCCGCACCATAATATAACACAGCGGGATTCCAAAGTGGGTGGCTGAGATAACTTTTGTCCGTGTATGATTGGTCATGTATCCTATCATACTGACTGTGAGTCTTCGCATGTCAAACACTTCCTTTTGCAATCCATGTGTGAAATTACATTCGACTCTATGACATCTATCTGCATTCACATAGTCGACGGTATGGTACAGCTTCACTTGTTCGCGTTGCATTATGAAATACAGAGCAAAAAATATTAATCCTATCACAGCTGTAATCAGAAATATTTTACATAACCATTTTAACGCATACATAAACCAGTCAAACAATTCTAGCAACCAACCTACATCGATAGAGATGGATTTCTTTCGAGATTTCTTTATTCTCCTATCATTATTTTCCTTAGTATATTCTACTTCTCTATATTTTCCCTCTTTGTCAGTCTTGATGTTATTGCTGTTGTTGTTGTTATTAATTTGATTTTTCAACCGCTGATGATATGTGACGTTATTTCTTTTTTTTACAGTATTCACCTGCATAATCGTCACTCCAAATCCGTTTTCCAGATCTGTTTCCTGTGGAATGTGATCTTGCAACAGGTGAACATTATTATCATGATCAAACTCACCCACGTTTGTTTTAGTTTTAATCTTTTCTTCTTCCATTTTATCATTTGAAATATTTTCTTTGCAGAAGGAAAATGAGGAGGAGGAAGAAGAAGAATACTCATCCAATACTTCTTCTTCTTCTTCTTTTTCTTCTCCTTCTTCTTCTTCCTGTTTTTCTTCTTCTTCTTCCTCCTCCTGTTCTTCTTCTTCTTCCTCCTCCTGTTCTTCTTCTTCTTTCTCTTTATCAGGTTCGTTGTTGTTGTTGTTGTTATTATTATTATTACTTTCGTATTTTTTTTTAAATGTTTGTTTTATTGTTATTCCAACTTGTCCATCAATATCGGACTCAGTCATCGTTTTTTTTTTTTTTTTGAATCGGTACTGTTATTATTATTATTATTATTATTATTGTAACAGACTCAAATTAAGATAAAAATATATATATAGAGCAAAACCCAATAAGTAGGAAAAAAAAATAAAATGAAATAAATAGTTTACACAATGAATAGAAATTATTTAGTATTTATATACACCCTTATGATGAAATTTGATTCAACAACGAAAAGTCATGTGGATCATATATATTTGAGCTGAGAAAGTCCTCGGCTAATTGAGATAGATCTCCTTCTTCTTCCTGTTGCTGCTGCTGCTGCTGTTCTTCTTCTTCTTCTTGTTCTTCATTCCAACCAAAAAAACTTCCGATGGGCTGATCTACATACTGTTCCGACTGTTGTTGTTGTTGTTGTTGATATTGTCCTTTCTTATTATTATTATGAAATACTTGTAGTGGCTGATGCATATGCACAATTGATTTTTTATCTACACGAAGCTGAGAATCGTAAAGACTCCAGTATAGACTCTCAAGCATGGAACCACTTGGTTGCTTAGTTTCAATAAAATCAGTTATCCGTTGCTGCATCAATACTGAATCGGTATTTATGGGATTACGACCCTGAAAATAACGAGCAGCCGCACTCACCATCTGATTCTTAACTGTTTCAAATGGTAGAGGCTTTCCTTTGCAAAAACCGTCAACCACCAGCGCATCTATTTGTTTCACTCTGAATGGAGCCTGATTAAATTCATTATCTGGATCAAGACTGTTTCGCAAGATTAATATATTCCATGGACGAGGAAGAGTAAGTGTCCGTTTTTGTCCAAAAACTCCACTACTTAGTTTTGTAAGCAGTAATATTAGAAAACTTACACGTCTTATTAAACGCATTTGACTCTCATCGTAAAGATCCTCTTTCTTCCATATATTCAATACTTTTTCTTCTTTTTCTTCTCCATTATCAACATCAACATCAGACATCATCATCATCATCGTTGATAGGTGATGAGGATCATTGATTATTCTACTACTAAGAGAAGCAGTTTCCGGATTATAATTGAAAGATATACTATGAAGGAATTCTTTTGGGTTTTTATGGAGCTCATTGCATTGGGTCGAATTCAATTCAAATATAGAGCTGGTCCCTGAAGGCATGAATTGTAACAAACAATCGTCTCCTAGTGAAGCACAGCGATGTCTCAAATCAAACTTTTTTAAATATTTTCGTAGCACATGACGTAACTGGTAATTTTGTTCTTTTGCCTTTTTCATCTTCTTCATCTTCATCTTCCTCCTCCTCGTCTTCATCATCATTTCCTCCTCCTCCTCCTCGTCTTCATCATCTTCTCCAGTTTGCTTTCTTTTCCATTCCAAATCAATGAATAGCCGCCGCTGCCTCTTTTCATTATTTGATACTCTCATCTCATGAACTCCGCAATCGCGTAGAAACTGTTTACTGCCTTGTTCTAGATATTCCCAAGGAATTTCTAACACACACACACCAATTCCCCTGACTAACTTAAGTCGATTTCTATTGACTGGAAATGGTATCAATTCAATGTTATGCAATTCACCGTACTCGTTTTCAAAATGCAAGGAGATAAACAATCCAGCAGAATCATTATTATTATTATTATTATTATTATTGTTATTGTTATCATGATCATCATCACCAAATAGTAACTGACAACTTCTGGTGAAAGCAAATTCATAAGGTTTCTGTTTGTCGAAAAAGGTGCGTAGCATTGCCATGTGATTACATACTGGCATCATGGAAGCATCCACCAGCAATATCATCATCATATTCTGCTGCTGCTGCTGTAGCTGTAGCTGTAGCTGAGTGCCATTTTCCACATAACCGCGGAACACGCAACAGAGACCGAATATGTCCAACTTTCTTACATAACTATGATGACTCTGTGATGTTTGTAGCAAGAATTGTTGTTGCGGATCAATTTTCACCCTGCTGAATCCAAATTCTCGTAGCGCTTCATTCCAATCACTACTGAACTCAGTACGGGTTGGTAATAATATCAAAAGCAGTTTCAATCGAAGCTGTGGTTCTTCATTATTTGATAGCCAAGAAGCTACAAAACTGATAATTCTCTGAATGATTTTTATTTGGAAGATTGGAACTTGGGAATGTTCAGTAAGTTTAGTCGCATCGCAAATGATACAGTCATTATTCCATTTTTCTTCCCCCTTTGCGTGAAATTCCAATCGTTCGTCAAGTGCTTGATCCTCCACATATATCTTCACACTGATCCCATCCGCCAATAATAATCCATGTTCCTCAGGTATCAACAAGACAGATGATTTCTTACTCATGATAGGTTGATTGATTGATTGATTAAATTAAATTAAATTAACTAACTAATTAACTAATTAAGAAAGAAAGAAAAAAAAGAAAAAAAAAATTAATAACTATATTTGGAAATAATATTTATCTTTTTTTTTATTTTTTCTTTTTTATTCGCGCAACTCTTTCTATCTATCTATCTATCTCTCTTGAATAGGTTCTCCAAAAATAATTACAAAGTCAGCCTTTATATACAGGGCGGGATTATTTATTATACACAACAACAACAACAACAACAACAACAACAACAACAACAGCAGCAGCAGCAGCAAGCAATAATAATAGTAGTTGTAGTAATTTCTTAGTTCTGAATAAATAAGGAAAGGAAGGTGATAAAATGAGAAAAGATAAAATGTGTGATCAAGAACGAAAACGGATTAGGACTCTGCTTCACCAGAACGATCCGAAGAAACGGCGTTGTGTAGAAGAAGGAGCATCTAAGGAACTACAGCATGCCTGTAAACTTGCAGAATTACAGGAGGAGAAGATGACAAAAGATGGTTGTGTAAGCAATACGCTGGAGCAGTACTCTGACAATCAGCAACGATTACAAGAAGCTGTGACAAATGTGGCGAGAGAAGCGGTTGAAAAAGTTCAAAGTACAAGAGGAAGCATCAAGACAGGAACTGCTAGTTCCGAGGATATACGAACTTTATCAGTGAATTTGAAAAAGTACATGACAATGCAAAGGAAAGCAGTGGGCGCATGTGCTCTTTTAAACCAGGCCATCAAAAAAGAACACGATTACCTGTTTTCTGCTATAAATAGATTGTACGGAAAAACCTGGAAGGAAGCGCTGAGTTTGAGTACTTGTGGTTGCGCTAAAACATTGATAGACAACCCATTTGCTCAGAAATGAAGAAGAAAAAGAAAAAGGAAATTTGGCGCGGTATTTTATGTATATATATCTCTACGTATGTATGTATGTATGTATAGGTTTATATGTATGTATATATATCTATACTGTAGAGAGAGAGAGAGAGAGAGAGAGAAAAAGAGGGGAAATTAAAGAGAATAACCCCAATTATTTTGTACAGTACCAATATAATAATAAACTGAATCGACGCCAATTAACTTTTACTTCATTCTGTTCAACAGCAACAGAAGCAACAACAGCAACAGCAACAGCAGCAAAAAAACAAAAAAATGAGTTCTTCATTTTCTACCAATGACCCTCGGGATAATTCGCAGCTGATGCATGCCCCACCTGGCTATGGCACTGTCACCACGCCTAGTCTCACCGGTGAAGACTGGGGCATGTATTTTGGGACTCCTTCTGAGACAAAAGGTGCTCCATACGATGGAATAGCTACCGGCGTATGGGGTCTTCCATACGCTTTGTATGGAAAAAATCAATTCCTGGGCGAAGTTTTCATCATGCGCGTGCTTAGTGAAAACGATTTTCTGATTCAGAATATCATTCCTTTAGAGGTCACCTCGGACCTAAATATCAAATTCACCAGAACTTACTGTGATGCGACTTTGGCGCCCACAGTTCCAGAGAGAGGTTCGTATCGATATCTGGAAACATATGAACAAAGAGGAAGTGCTTCACTGCTCCGTCGTATGATCGGCATCCGGCTTCAGCATGGCTTCATGACGACTGAGAAGGGTCGCGCTCATTATAATCTGCAATTATCCGCACTGGCTCGTACTATTGTTGAAACCATAATTTATGATACTATTACCGAGATGCTCGCGGTCGGTTACAACGCAGCAAGAATCGAGGCCAATATGGGTATCTATACCAGGAATCTCAAATACTCTTTGATAGAGCGCGAGGTTATGTTATTTGGAGTGTTGCAGAAGCGCAAAAATGCGCTGGAAGTTATCGATTCTGATATCGACGAAATCATGTTACAATCCCGTGCTCCTACTGGACCTCGCTCCTATATCATTCCCAAAGCCGCAAAGAAATATCTGGTGTATGATGCACCTGAGAAAACAGAGTATTATCGAGGAGGACCTCCAATTGTTGGAAAAATTGCTGGTGGTCCTGATGGTCTCGGCAGTATTCGTGGCAACCGTTTATACACACTGCGAAACTTCAGTGCGCAGACTTCTGAAGAAGCCCCAAATATGTTGCTACACCATCGACAATTCGGAGAAAGAACCTTTGCCTATGACAAAAGGCGTGGAACAAATTATGCTAATTATACTAGTCAGGACCGAGATGTCAGTCTTGCCAATATGCACATTGATGGTTACAGTCCCTTAACAATCGAACAGGCGTTCCTGAATTGCAAGATGCTCGATCCTGAATCAAGAAATGGCAAATTCCTCGATTTGGGTGACTCTACTAGTATGATGACTTATGGTAATGGAGCCAGAGGCTTGCGTGAAGATGGGGGGCCATTTAGATACCAAAGGCTGGGAGAGAGATTCTATAGAGCAATAGATCATCTTGGTAACCTGGCTCCTGGTGAAAATGACGAGGATCCAGATGCGTCCATCACTTCCAAAGATTTCGTCGACGCTGCTAGGACTATCGTAGCAAAGCTTGGTGATTCAGAGCAGAATGTGTTACGCAAATTGGACGTGGTCAAGAGGGTTTTACAAGAAATATTGCAAGTTGATGTTGAAAAGCAGGCTACTATCGATTTTATAGGAGCTTTGGTTCTCGCCAATCCTGGTTCTTACGATTCGCGTGCTAACAGAAAGTCAGGCCTACTTCCATTTTCAAACTCTCTCAATGAAGTCGCCCCAAATCGCTTCGGATTCATGGACCTTCCTAAAAATCTAGGAGCAGCAGCAGGTCCTCCTGATTGGGACGGAATGGGTGCACTGCCCTTTGGTTTTGCTAGTTTCCCTGGCCTCCAGACCATAGCCGCTGCTTATACTGAACATGGCGGAGATGATAACTCTTTCTTTAACACATATGGAATCACCGCTGCTTGGGCAAAGAAAGTGGTGGAGGCTGTTGATATCATTCGTGAGATAGTGGATCTACTCGATTTGGTTTCTCCCGGAAATATATTCCTCAATCCTCTTTATGTTGCACCATGGTATACAAAGCCAGATAAGTATACTGCCTTTGTTGCGAACTTACTCACAAGTCATTTGAATCCAATGTTTGTATTTTCAACTGCAATAACAGGTACCCCTCCTAGGGGTCTGGTTGAAGAAGAAGAATTTATTGCTACTGGTATAGGAGCCAAAATAACAGAAGCAGCTCTGACTGGAATAAAAGAAAATGTTCTACAAGGTTTGAGTTCTTTTGGAGAATCTCCTTCTTCTTCACCTGAGCTTCATGTTAAAGAAGAAACATGGATAGCATTTATCACACTTGCTAATGAAAAGTTGTTAAAACCACCATCACCTGAAAGTATGGAATTGTTAATATCTGAGGTATTGAAGGTTGCTCTCCGAGTGAAATTTATTGTGCATTTGATGAAATCATACTTCTCCGGGTTTAGCCCTTCACTTGATCCTCAAGTAAAGTCAGACAACTTAATCAAGATTTTAGCTTTCATAAACGATATTTTTGAGACGGGACCAATCGCTGATTTTAAAGCATTGTTTACAAATGAGGCTCTCATCAGTAAATTATCCACAATGAATGCTGAAACTTTCTATAATAATACTCTTAAATTTTCAGAGAAATTGATAAAAACTGCAGAAAAGACTTTTGAGAAAGCAAAGAATTCTAAGAAATTATCTGATGCTTACAGATCTGCTTTCGAAGGGAAATATAAATCAAGCTTATCTGATTTCAAAGATAAACTCAAACGAGCAATTGATTTGGTATTACAATCTTCAAAATATCATAAGGAAATAGAAAGTGGGGCGGTTGCATCGGATGAGGAGACATTGGGGCTTTTGAACAGCAAAGATCCAAGTCAAGTTAGAAGAAGCCCGCTTACTTATTCTCATCAACAATACTTCAAATTCCTTGATAGATCAAAAGAGTATCTTCTTATAGCTTGGCCAAGCAGCCCCAGCGATGCCGAAGCTTATGCCACTCCGGTGGATATAAAAACTCACAATGAAGAATATAAATCGGAAACGGATCCAGAATTTAGTACCAAACTTCCAGCTCCTCTAAGACGCTTGGGTGTAATCGGCTCTAAAATCGATAGTACCTCACTTTTCACTTACAGCAGTCACATTGGACAGGTGATCGGTGCTCAGAATGTAGGTGATGATGATGAAGGAAGAGGTTTTTCCTCTAGTCAATTTTCCCTACCAAGCGGAGGTTCTATACAAGCAGACGATATTGCCAATGGACAGATCGATCCCAATATCCACACTTCTTTAGCAGGAAACTTCTCCAAGATGTTTGATAGGATCAGAGAAAGCTCGCCTAATATCTTACTGAGGGTTATTGCTCAAACGTATATGGGAACTCTAGCAACTAAAGACGCGATCCTTGCTGGTATTCATCATAATGTAGCACATATGTTTAATTACATTATAGCACGACCACATATTACCGTTGCTACTGAAGCTACAATATCTGTCGTGGCAGGAGCCGCTGGCAGGAATTATTATATGCCTCCCACTTTCGAATTGGGTGATGACATGAAACAGCGCATGCACTACGGTAACATGCTATTCTATCACAAGACGGTGATTACTGAACCTAAAGCTGTGGTGATTATTGATGATTCAATTGTTACCGATTATATTGGAGGTAGGGGAATGCGCTTCATTGATAAAAATACCTATAATCCTAGCGAAGACACTTTCGGTCGTGATAGTACATCTGAGAGGAATTCCATCTTTGCTCTAATGGTCCCACGTAATTTTGTAAATATGAATGAAATCATCAATCTTTCCGGTTTCTCTGGCTCCGATGAGATGTCCGATGAACCTGAACAACCTCACTATCCGAGCTGGCGCTTTTACTCAGCTTACTGGAACTGGGCACACATGCAAAGTGAACATGATTCCTTTGAGTTTGGAAAAGGTGGTAACTTTGCCAATCTACTTTGCCATACCGGTCCTTCCTTATCCTGGAATCATATCAGCAACTCTTTTGATATCCTTACTAGAGGAAATGGGCATTGGAATGCTGATTACACTTACCCTGGTTCCAAAGATGCAATGTTGGCTAATGGAAAATCATTCGATGAAAATCCCTGGAGAGGCGTTCAAGTTTCAGTCAGATGATGATGATAAGTTTCTGATTATATTTTTATTTTTATTTTTATCTCTATTTCTATCTACATAGCTGTTCATACATGTTTTGTTCACATACATCATTAAAAAAAAAAAAAAAAAAAAAAAAATTTGAAAAAAAACATAAACATTTTTTCTTTTTTTTTTTTTTTTTTTTTTTTTTTTTTTTTTTTTTTTTTTTTTTTTTTTTTTTTTTTTTTTTTTTTTTTTGTTTTTTTTTTTTTTTTTTTTTTTTTTTTTTT
>SDBT01012161.1_pt1 | contig 13827 bp, 10 predicted proteins | sample 2277101 | NCBI WGS metagenome assembly SDBT01 (sample SAMN10404973, study PRJNA504765) | marine sediment metagenome | isolation source: marine sediment core GS10_PC15, 103 cmbsf | place: Arctic Ocean: Southern Knipovich Ridge | collected 2010
CGAAGTGTATGTCCACATCTCAGCCTCAGGCATATGGACCATGGCCAGGGATGTCCGGTTCTGGTAACCGCACGAGCACGTTCGCATATAATCCGGTGCGTTGAGCACGCCGTTGGCCGGGATAAGGTTGGATGAGCAGCCTGATTTAGTTCCGCCGAAGTTACCCGTGCCGCTGTTATTTCGCATGTCATAATAGCCCGCCGCCCCGGAGCGGAAAGTGAGCAGATATTTGCTGCCCACCGCCGTATTGCAACCGTATGCGCGAGAGAAATTCCAGGGTGTCGAAACGCCGGTCATCGGATGTTCTCGCATGTAGGTTCCGCCCGTCAGGATATCGCGGGCACTTCCGCCATTGCTTCCTTGTGCGATGACCATATCACCATGAAGCAGGCATGGCCCGCCGTCAGAACTGCCTTTTTCCCAGAGAACCGTTCCACTACTGCCGTCGTAAGCAATTTGTCTTCTCGGCTCACCTGAGACCATATCTCTCGAAGACCTTCCCGATTGCAGGAGCACGCCATATTCATCCGAGTAGCCCAGCCACGTGCCGAAGACGTCGATGGTGGTGCTCCATATCTCTGCACCTGTTCTGACGTCCAATGCCAGCAGCTCCCATTGCGCGCCGACATCACCGGGACTAATACCACGGCGGCTCATCCTATCAACCTCACCCGGAGGAATCCTGTCTATGCAATACAAAATGTCATTGCCGACGATGATTGTGTTATGGTGGAAGGAGTGATTGGCTCGGCGTTCCCACAGAATCGCCCCACTGTAGCGGTTCATGACCACCAGGTCCCTGCTGCTCGCTTCGCTGTAGTTATTTTGACCAATGGCACCATTGTATGGAATTGGGTCTGCGGCCACAATCAACAGGTCGTCCCAGATTTTGACCTGGCTGAAAATAGCATTGCCGTAACTTTGGTCGGCAATGGCAAAAGTGCTGATTATTGCCCCATTTTTCGGATCAAGCCTTCGGCATTCGGTGCCGTAGCATATATAAACCCCGTCGGTGGCCGTGGCATAATTGGACCCGATAGCGCTGGCCCCCGGTTCGTGAGATGTGTAGTCATAGTTTACTCCAACACCCGGCAGGTCGGCTTCCCACAACACTCGTCCGGTGTAGACGTCCTTGGCCCGCATGATATTTGGGCCTTCGATAAACAATCGGCCGCCCACCACGTGTTCCGATGGGCCGTGACCATGGCGAGGCAGAATCCTATTATAAGAATTGCCCCCGTTGGTGGAGCCGCCAAACCAGAGCAGCCCCAGCGGCGCCTTGACCAGCTGGTCTTTGGACACCACTGAATTGGACGCGTCCGCATAATTATGGGTCCAGTCAGCCGAACCCGGTAATGCCCCCACACGCTCCAGCAGCGCAAAATCTCCTGAGAGACTGACATTGGCGTTGGCCAATTCGCCTGCCGCCGTGCCCTGTTGCAGGAGCTCCAGCGCGTCAGAGGAAAAACAGACCGTACCACCATAAGGTCGCAGCGAATGAAACACCTTTTCTACAAAAGTGTCTCCGTTGGCTGTTCCTGCTGCCACAAGGTCTTCCGAAACGATAAGGTCCGCCAGGTAAGGCGGCAGTTGCGCCGTGCAAATATCACCAACGAAGGCGCTAAGGCGTTCGCTCGGTATTCCCATATCGTCCCACCGCCGGCGGAGTGTTTCGATTTTTGCAGCATTGGGATCGAGACCAATAATACGCAGGTCATACGGATATGAATAATCATCCTTGTGCAGATAATGCTCAAAGAACAGTTCTTCCATCAGCCTGCCGGTTCCCACGCCCAAAACAAGACAATAACCTTCATCTACCCCTGTCGTGGCAAGAATGGCCCGGGCCTTTGCAGTCCATTGGTCTTCTGTAGGCCACGCCATGGGCTCGGCGGCCTTGTCTATCACCGGAGGATTCGACACCTCTGTGCCGCCATAGCAGTAAATGCGTCCTTCCATCGTCACCACGAAAAGTTTGTTATCACCTGCGAGCATGTAGGCAGGCGTCCCCACGATCGACTTTTGCCATTGTTGGCTGCTGCGTTCTGCAGCAATGATGCTACCGGAACTGCCGGCGTACAGACGGTCGCCCGCCTTGCAGAAAACCTTTTTCCCTGAGATGTTAACATAGTTTCCGCCTTCCGTCATGATGGCCCCATCGGTGAGGGAACCCGCCGTCGAACCGTTGGAAAGGCTAAATAAATCGTTGCAGTTGTTGAAGTAGTCTCCGAAGGCCGCGACATGGTTCGTGCTGTTCTTGTTGTTGGATTGAAAATGAAAGTAAAGGAGCTTGCCGGTATTCCTGTCAAGCCCTGCAGCGACCGCCCGGCCATTGGGGACAATCAACCTATCACCAATAGCCACTAAGTACCCCTGGGGCGCTATGGCGCCGAATGACACCGAACCACCGTGTGGCTGGTCCATATAGACCGAACCGCTTCCATCGTTTATCCAGACAACCTCACCTGTCGCCGCATCCAGGGCATAAACAAACGAACCCATGAACGGCCAGATACCGGCGGCAAAGTAAACATTGCCATCGAGTATGGTGGGCGCTCCCCGCGCCGGCCAGGCCGAGCCAAGACGCTTGTTGCCGAGGGCCTTTCGCTCTGTAGGCGCTCCGCGAAATTTCCACAGCAGCGCACCGTCTTCGGCGTTTAGGCAATAAAGATAGCCGTCATCGGAGGCAACAAAGAGCCTGTCAATCCAGCCCGCCGGGGCCATGCGAATGGGCGCATCGGCATAGAAACGCCAGATTTCAGCGCCTGTCCCGGTGTCGTAGGCTGTAACGCTGTCGTTGTGCGACGAGCCGACAAACATCTTGTTGCCTAAGACAATTGGTGCGTAGTAATGGTCGAAGGTTATCCTCGGCTCATCCGGCCAGGCAGGTTCCAGCCGGGTTAGTATCAGCGTCCATTGCAGATAGAGATCCAGGGGTAGTTCAACCGGACTGGCTCCGCTGCGGTTCGAGTCGTACCGCCACATGGGCCAATCCGGCGGAATGTCACTGGCATTGATCGTATAGGTATATTCTGTCTTGCTGCCCAGGCTGGCGTTGCTCGGATTGCTTAGGACCACGATGATTTTCTCGTCGGGCTCCGGAGCGGCGTCGTCAACAATGGCGATGCCGATGGATTGCCAGGTGACATCAGGAGCAAAAGTCAGCGTCCCGCCCCCAGGCAGCGTATAGTCGGCTGGGCTCTCAGCCGTGGTGCCATCGGCCTTAACTGCGTAGTCCACGGTGACGGTCTCAGTCCAGGGCTTCGACAACACAACCCACAGGGATGCAGAGCCGAAAGATTCGTCGCTGTTCGGGAACAGCTCGAAGAATTCGACTTTTGGGAAACTGTCGATAATCGTGTAGATGTGTTCCGTATTTAAATCCAGGCCAACATTTGCGCCCCCGCCGTCGAGATTCGACAGGCTCACTTTGAACTGCTCGTCTCCCTCAGGGTCCATATCGGCTCCAATTGTGATGCTGATATGCTGTGAGGTAACGCCGGGAAGGAAGGTCAGCTTCCCAGTGGCTGGATACGGCGAGTAGTCGCTGCTGTCCGTTGTGATGTCCGTAACTGCATAATCTACCGTGACGGTTGCAGTGGGAACCCATGGAGACAAATTGACATTTATGTTGAACGTACCGCCGTCTTCGGGACCGCTCGATGCGGCTTGGGCGAAGCCGACAACATGGTCATAAGTGCTCCATTCAAGATGAAGCTTTGCGGGCGCCCAACCCGATCTATCATATGAACTCGCGATGCGTGTCCCCGAGCCGGTAATAATGACAGCCAGCGCATTGCCCTGTGACCAGCCGCTCCCGTCCACAATCTCCTGAATGATGGCCGACAGGTCCGGAGTCCGCTGGTCGGGACCAGCCTGCCGTGCAAGGATCCAATCCGGCGGCGACCAGTTGACCGATGCTACAGTCCTGTTTCGAGATGAGATGTTGCGCCCCGAAGTGGTGAACGTCGCAGCGTTGTCGGCGGCCTGCCCCTGGATCACCAGGTTGCATGGATTCTCATTCCTGGTCTCGTCGCAGGTGAACTGAATATATGCGTTCGTGACTTGAGACCCGGGTGGAATATTCACACCGTTAAATCGCACGCCCACCGTTTGGTTACTGCTTTCCTCAACCAGTTCCAGGTCCGAGCTGGTCAAGGTCACGCTTCCGCTGGAGCGTTCCTCGGCATCGTCACTGGACCGGCTTACTGAAATGTCCCGTGACTCTGCATGAGCTGCACCGGCCAGACCAAGGAGAATCCCCACTGTCACAATCGCGAGCCATTTCTTTAGGAACATCAGTCAACCCTTTCCTGGCTTATAGAAAACGAATTTCTTGCACCAGGCAAAGGGAATAACCCTCCCCAGACTGGCGGCTTTTTGTACTCATTCAATAGGTATCGTACACAATTTTGGCATAAGAAGCAAGAGCTTTTTAGAAAAAACCATTTGCGTTGCAATGATTTTTTGCACGATACGGAAATAATTAAAAGTGCCTAAAGTGAGCTAAAGTGAACTTAAATGAGTTTCAAACTTTAGGCACTTCATTTTAACCAGGCTCATGCTTGATTTGCCGTAGAAGGCACTGTATCATAGCTTGGCTCACCTGATGGGATTTAAGCTTGTTGAGGAAGGATAAGTGCCTAAAGCGGATATTCGAATTCGCAGGAATGACAGATTATATTATATAAGATTATGATGCCGAAAATCCTGCTTGTAAATCCGCCCATCTACGACTTTGCTGCGTATGATTTTTGGCTCAAGCCATACGGTCTGCTGAGCGTCGCAGGGTATCTGCGCGGCAGAAGCGATTTTAGTCTCTTCGATTATCTCGACCGATTGGCCCCTTTTGTAGCGGAGCAGAAGGAGTTTGAATCCGACCGGTGGGGCCGAGGTCGATTCTATTGCGAACACGTCCCAAGTCCACAGTCTCTAAAAGCAATTCCACGATACTTTCGGCGATTCGGCTTGCCTCGCAGTATGTTCGATGATTTTGCAGCAAAAGAAGGGCCGTTCGATTTTGTTTTTGTCCAGACGACAATGACCTACTGGTACAAAGGCGTCGAGGAAGTTATCGAAGATATTCGCAAGGCCTGGCCCCAGGCAAAAATTGTTTTAGGCGGTAACTACGTGACACTTTGCGGCAGTCATGTACAAGGATTGGAAGCGGACTTTTCAGTGCAGGGGACAAATCTTGAGCCGCTTTGGGAATATCTCCGAATCAGCCCGGACTTGAACCAGCCGGCTCTGTGGGAGGCTTATGACAAACTAAAGGTCGGCGTGTTGAAGCTGACTGAAGGCTGTCCCTTTAAGTGCACTTACTGCTCGGTACCGAAAGTTTACAGCAAATTCAAAACGCAACCATTGGAACGCTCTTTAGCTGAGTTAGAGCTATTGTGTCGTCTTGGGGTTGAGAATATCGCCTTCTATGATGACGCTCTGTTGTTCGAGGCAGAAAAGGTTTTTATTCCATTTTTGAATGAGGTCGTAAAACGCAATATAAAAGTGAACTTCCACAGCCCAAATGCTCTTAACGCCCGCTTCATTACCAGCCGGTTGGCTGAGCTTATGGTGCGGGCAGGCTTCAAGACCTTCTATTTAGGCTTTGAGAGTGCTTCTTCACAGTGGCAGAAACGCACCGGCTCAAAAGTCTTTTCAGATGAGCTTGCACAGGCTTCTCAATATCTTATTGAGGCAGGTGCAGAGTCCACAAACATCACGGCGTATCAAATCCTCGGACATCCTCATATTGATATTCAGCAGCTCGAAACCTCGATGCGTTTTGTTAATAGCTTGGGTATTCGCGGAATGTTAGCGGATTTTTCCCCGATTCCCGGAACCCCTGACGGCGAATACTGCCGCCGATGGGTCGATATGGATGAGCCGTTAATGCACAACAAAACCGCATTCCCAATTATCTTCCTCGGCTTCGACGAAACAAACCGCCTAAAAGACCTCCAGCGTAAACTCAATCGCTCACTACTCAATAGTCAGATTCATTGATTTCTCATCCCAAATCCTGTATCTTTGTATAGCTATGAGCACTCGAACTGTACACATAAAGAGCTTTAGCTGTCCGTTGGTGCAAGTATAGCGAAGTGATTTTGGGAATTCTGAATATGAATCTTTTATACAAATATTGTGATCAGTCGGGTATTGTAAAAATCCTGGAGTCTTTAGAATTAAAATTGCCGTATATTTCACAAGTCAACGATCCATATGAATGTTTGCCAATTTTTTATTGTCCAAATGATAAATCCGCTATAGAAGCAAAATGCCTACGGGTATTTAAACGTAATAATGCCCACCCTCCAGCCGACTGGAAACAAAAACTAAATGAACAATTTGAAAAAGATGAGATTCAAGAAAGACTTAAACAAAGCCTACGAGAACTTCAAAAAGACTATAACCAACGAAGTTGTTTATTATCTGTTTCAAAAACTTCAAAAGAACCTGTAATGTGGGCTCATTATACTGATAAGCATAAAGGAGCGGTAATCGGGATAAACTTTGATAAGATATTTCGGAATATTGGTATTAAGATGCTCCGTGTTGATTATGACAAGCAGCGTCCTAAAGTAAATGTTTTGGAAGAGCCAGAAGAAAGCGTTTCAAACAAGTCAGTCGAAATTACATTAACGACTAAGTCAGATGCCTGGCGTTACGAGAAAGAATTTCGTACAATTTTTCTGGATACTTATTTAAGAGACTTAGAGCAACAAGGATTAGCACATCTTAGAGACTTCAAAGGTAAGAAAACCTGGTTCTTGCAACTGAATCCAGAATCCATAAGAGAAATTATTTTTGGTTTGTACACAGAAGAGGGTTTAAAGTTAGCTATTAGAAAACTAATAGAAGGAGCAGAATTACAACATGTAAAATTGTATCAAGCTGAAGAATCAGAAACTTATACCCTTAACTTGGTTGGTCAATAGAAACGATGAATGTACGCGATTTTTTTGAACCGTATGTTAGGAAAATGCGAGATACGAAAAAGTGAAAAGACGAATTCAACGAACTGGTAAATATTTTGTGTATATCTTGCAGTGTTCAAATGGAACATATTATACCGGATACACAAATAATTTAGAGAATCGAATTAAAGAGCACAATAACAGCAATGGAGCGAAATACCTCAGAGGTAAGCTGCCCGTAAAATTAGTATATGCTAAGGAGCAATCGCAACTACAAGGGTGCACTCGTCCCTACGTTTTTTTCGCTTCAATAGTTGCCGAGACCACATAATCCCCAATCTTACTATCCCCAAACCAATCGCGGATAGCTTCTCTGCTGGCGTCTATTGGTTTTATACGAATCTCAGCGAAGCCGGCCTCTTCCAGCATCGTCTTTAATTCATCTATCTGTGCCGCCCCTGCCACGCACCCGGCGTGGAGCTCGATATTCTCTTTCACTTCCGCAGGCAGTTCTGCAGTCGCAACTATGTCCGTGATTGCCAGCCTGCCGCCCTGCTTCAAAACGCGAAAGGCCTCCTTGAAAACTCCCGGCTTCTCCGGTGACAGGTTAATAACACAGTTCGACATAATCACATCGACCGAATTGTCCGCCGCGGGTATATGTTCAATTTCTCCCAACCTAAACTCCACATTCACCGCTTGTACCTTTTCAGCATATTCGCGGGACTTGCTTATCATTTCCGGCGTCATATCAACACCAATTACCCGTCCTTCCTTTCCCACAGCTTTCGCGGCAAGGAAGCAGTCAATCCCGCCCCCGCTGCCCAAATCGAGGACGGTTTCTCCGGGTTCTAACGAGGCAATTGCATGTGGGTTTCCGCAGCCTAAGCCCATATTTGCGCCTTCCGGCACCCCCGCCACATCTTCTGCCGAATAGCCCATCCGGACCGAAATATCTTCTGCTTTGGGGTTTTTTGTGTCGCCACAGCAGGTCGATGGAGTGCTCCCACAGCTCCCGCCACCGGATTTTGCTATATTACCGTATGTCTTGCGTACTGCCTGGCGAATCTCATCATCTTTCATTTCTTTCATTGTTTCATCTCCTTATCTACTGGGTTCATACAACATATTATTGTCTTCTCACCCCTATAGACGTGGATGCAGGAAAAAGGACGCAGGATTTATTGAAAATATTTTCAGCATGTATCGCAGCAGTCGTCTTTTCTATCATAGTCCATCACGTTTCCCTGATGGTCAAACTCAAACTTGCAGCAGTCAAATAGCATGTCCTTAACCATTGCCCTGCCCCGCTGAACGCGAGACTTGGCCCCGGACACGGAAATGCCAATTTTCTCGGCGACTTCCTTTTGTGTTTGGCCTTCTATTTCAGACAGCATGACAGCCTCGCGGTAAGTATCCGGAAGGTTCCCAATCATCGGCATAAGGCAATTATCGATGTCCTGCCTTGCCTTATCGCTAAGCTCCAGCTCGGAAACGCTCAGCTCTTCCGGCAGCTCTTGCATCTTGTGTTGAGCACGGTAATGGTCGACAATGGCATTTCGCGTTATTTGATATATCCAGCCTTGAATTTTCCCACAATCTTCAAGCGTCTCGATCCCCGAATGAATTCGCACAAAAACTTCCTGCAGAATATCATCTGCGGCATGCGCATCCCCGACTCGGCTCCGGATAAAGCCGTGCAGCCTCTCGTGATATATCTTCCATATTTCTTCCGTACAATTCATAACAACGCCTGTTTATCCAAAATCTTCTGGTTCTTCACACAATCTTAACACTTTATTATTTCACATTCAATAATTCTCGACAAAGATACTTTTCACGCCGGAAACACAGCCAAATGTGGACATACCTGCAATTGATTTTGCCACTTCCACTTGATATACTGAACTTTCTCTATGAGTGCCAAAACTGTACATATTAAAAGTTTCGGATGTCAAATGAACAGACTCGACACGGCGTTGGTTACCTCTGCGCTTAAAGAGGCGGGCTTTACTCTGACCGCAAACGTTAAAGAAGCCGATGTCGTCTTGATAAATACCTGCTCGGTTCGCGAACATGCGGAACAGCGGGTTCTTTCGCATCTCGGACATTTAAAACACATAAAAAAGTCTCGGCCTGATATGATAGTCGGCGTCATCGGCTGTATGGCCCAAAGGCTCGGTGACAAACTGCTCGAACACGAAGCGGTCAATATAGTTTGCGGCCCGACACAAATCCCGCAAATAGTCAGGCTTATAACAGAAGCATTAGAAAGAAACGAAAAACGCCTGGCCGTAACGGAAAATTGCCTGCAGAAAACTTCTGAAAACCAAAATCAGACTCTCGAAAGATTCGAATCCGCTTACGGCATCGAGGACAAACAAATCCCGTCCCAGGCATTTGTCCGGGCGATGCGAGGCTGTAATAATTTCTGTACGTATTGTATTGTGCCATACGTTCGTGGGCCGGAAGTGTGCCGCGCACCTGAGGCAATAATCGAGCAGATAAAAAGATTAGCGTCTGAAGGGATAAAGCAGATTACACTGTTAGGCCAAACAGTAAATTCCTACAAATACAAAAAGGGCCGGAAAACCTGGTGCTTGGCTGATTTGCTCGATGCGGCAAGTAACATCGAGGGTATCGAATGGCTCAGATTCGTTACCAGTTATCCATCGGATGAATTCTTCGACGAGATTCTACAGGTTATGGCTGATTCACCGAAGGTATGTAACTATCTGCACATACCCGCGCAAAGCGGCTCTGACAAAATCCTGCGTGCGATGAATCGCCACTACAGCGCCGCCTGGTACCTGGAGCTCCTTGATAAGGCCAGAGCCACTGTGCCGGATATCACAATTGCAGGTGATTTCATTGTGGGCTTCCCCGGCGAAACCGAGGACGACTTCCAGGCGACAGTTGATTTAATCAAAAAAGCACGATACAGAAATAGTTTCATTTTCAAATACTCACCACGCCCCGGCACAACCGCCGACAAAAGATTGGAAGATACCGTACCCGCCGAAGTAAAGCAAAAACGAATCGCCGAGCTGCTCGCGGCCCAGGAGAAAATAAGCGATGAGCTAAGCCGGCACTTTTTAGATAAAGAAGTGAAAGTTTTAGTCGAAGGCTTAAGTAAAAAATCACACCTGAATATAATTGACAGTGGAGACAACCCGCAATTAGTCGGCAGGACCGCAACGGATTACATAGTTGTCTTTAACGGACCGACATCACTGGCCGGCCGGTTCGAAAAAGTAAAAATCACAAGGACCAGTCCGCTGACACTCTTCGGCGAACTTATCTGATACGGCCTTAATTCTTGAACAAGGCCGACGGCATTTGGACAACGCAGAAATAGCCGAACACCAAAAACGCAATAATCAATCCAACAGCAAAGGACCAGCTCGGTTTAAGAATCCTGAACGCTTCTTTAGAAAGCAATTTTGGCATCACCACAAACAGCCCTATCGCCACCCATATCGCCTGCAGCGGCGTCAGGAGCAGGCCCTCAAAAATCGCCGATATCTTGACCAGAGCCACCGGGCTTTTCTCGAAGAAAAAGACGATGACCATATTCGCGCATAAAAAGAACAGCAGGAAAAACCTGAACTGCATCTTCCACGAGAACTTCTTCGCAACCCCCGGTATGCAAATCCTGCACGAATCCGCCAGCAGCCGCGGCCAGCCGGCCAACTGTCCGGTGCTCGTCGAAATCAACGCCGTGGCACCGGCCAATATAAACAGAAAGCCGCCAATAGGGCCCCATCTGTCGGAGAAAACCTTCGAGAGCGTAAAGGCCACCTCATTGCCCTCAGGCGCCAGGTGCTTCGGCCCCAGAATGCCCGCCCCGGCGATGAAAAAAGCCCCGGTAACCACAATGCCGATAACCATCGCCAAAGATGAATCGACATAGAGCACACGGCACCAGCCCTTTATTTTCTCCGCAGCTTCGTGGCTCATATTTCTGAGCATCGACACATCGGCAGGCCTGCCATAGCCCCTCCCAGCCGCCGCACCATAACCGGCGCCTAACACCCAGTAAGTGTACCAAACCTGGCTGGCAAAGCCGCCGGCGCCCCAGCCTAACAGCGGAAGAATCTCTTTCCACGGATTGTCACTTACCTTTTCCATGGCCGAGGCCCATGGCGGGACTTCAGGGATGCCGAAGCTAAAACTGCCTAATAATTCACCAAACCCCGGAAAGACGTGCACGGCGACGTATATGACACCCAGTACAATAACGAGGACAAAAACGCTCATCACGATTTTTAAGACGTCGAATGCACCCGACCAGGAGACCGCCACAGCGAAGAGAGTAACCAAGCACACGGCCAATTTTGTGTTGATAGGCACAAGGCTGCTCACAAAGACACCCGCCGCCAGGGCGACCGCGCCGATGGAGAATATCGCGCAGATAAATTGTATTACTAAAACGACCCAGACCACCCAGTGAGATGGCCCGGGGATCCTCTCGAACATATCAATCATACCTTCGCCAGTGCACACGGTATAGCGCGCCCCGCTCATACCTATCCAGAACTTCAGGAATATACCTAACACAATGGCCCACAGCACCGACGTCCCTAAGATCGCCCCGGTGCGCGTAGCTAAGATTACCTCGCCCGAGCCGATATACTCAGCCGCCCAGACCATTGAAGGCCCCACCAGCGCAAAAACCGCTAATCCCACAGGCGGTTTTTTGATTGTCATCTCGTTGGTTGCTGCTGCGTTTTCTCCCATAGCTTTCTGACCTCACTTACGTCATTTTCATTGTTGAGGTATTCATAATTTGCAGTACCTTACCGCTTTACAATGCCACTGTCCATAAATTTCTTATAAGAGCAGGAAGCCCATTGTCATTCCGACCGAAGGTACGGCTTTGCCGTGCCGAAGTGGAGGAATCTGCCTTCATAAATGAAAAAATCCGCGAAATCTGTGAAATCTGTGGCTATAAATCTGTGAAATCTGTGGTTCTGAAACCTGTGATCAATAATAAATAGTAAATAATCAATATTGCATCGCAGCGAAAATCACGACCACTCGGGAATAAATAATCAATAATCAATTGAACGGCTGTATCTCAGCCGTGATAGATCCTCCCCCACCTTCGCCTTGCGAAATACGAACAAATGCTCGTGCATTATCAGGTAAAACTTGTCGCGCTTCGCTTTGGGTCGCCAGCGTTCGGTGGATGAGCAATTATGCTGAACCTTTATAATATCCTCTTTCAGCACAAAGCCGACCTTCAAAAACCGCTGCATAACGTGAAAGGAAAGCGGAACATAATGCCTACTTTGTGAGTGTCGTCAACAATGTCGTACGGTATTTATTTTCCTAAGAAATTCGACTCCTTGATGTCCATAGTTCGAAGGATGAAAGTCATCGAGAGCAAGTTCAACAATCAACACCGTTTTATCAGCAAGAGTTTTTGTTTCTTTGACCTTATTAGTTTGGTCATCGTAATATAAGTCTATTGTAGCGCCGCCACCAGCGTCAATATCAGAAATGATTAATTTATAATTGTCACGGGGTTGGTTTGTTAGCTCTTTACACCTGGATCTTACGAGATGAAAGTGCTTTGCATGTTTGTCGTAATCAGCATGCTTAAGCTCAATAGAGATTAGCTCATCAAAGGTAGTCTCCAAGAGATTACTGTTTTCCTGAATTAGATTTTGAAATGCCTGTTGTGGGTCTTTGCCTTTCGCGAAACCGACTACCTGACAGTTCTCAATATCTGGTTCTATAGATGTGCTCTCCGGCTGAAATGTATATCCTTCGGCGGTTATGAAAATGTAAGATTTCACAGCTAACTCCTAATCCAACAGTAATGACCGCGTCTGACAAATTTCAGGTATCCCAAATCTCGAAGGACTTGCAACTGCTGTCTTATTTTTGCTCTGACGTGGCGGTTTTCCGGATACCTTTGCGAGAACACGTTCTCAAACGAATATGCTTCATCTATTGTAAATTCTCTCTTTGACAAAGACCTCAAAACGGTCAGGACCTCGAGTGTCCAGCCACGTTCCTTGGACGAGAAATTGGCAAGAGGCTCTACATTACGAAAATCTTTCCTTACGGATACTTTGGAAATTATGCTTCCAGAGTGAACTATCTTTATTCGTCCCTCTGGAGGGACAGAATCAAGAACGATATTACACCCTACCCATCCGGCACGACGGGCTGTGGGCTTAAGCGGCTTTCGTTTCTCTATGGCTGAAGCCGGAAAACAAAAACCTGGTATAAGTAACAAATCGTTAACAGTATCTCTGAAATTATCGTAACTAAGCAAAAGTAAATGAGGCATACGGTTTTCTACAATTGCCTGCATCATTACATTATACGCAGCATCCACAATCTTTCTCCCTATCAACTTAGATGTGGCTTTAAGCTGAAATTGGGAATCGCATTTTTCACAGAAAAAATCCACGACCTCAGTGCTGTTTTTCGTTTGGCTCAAATAATTGCGAACGCACGCTGGGCAATACATATTCGATGAAGCCCATGCTTCTGTAATAACCCTGGCCTTTTGAGATGCACTCTTATATCCTTGCGCGGCTTTGATGGGCAAATTTAGATTCATATTACTCTAATCTTTCTTGAATTCCTCAAATGCTTTAACAGCCTCATCAAAACCGCCAAAGGCGAATTCTGCCAGTTCTTCGATTGTGGCATGGACAATAGTTTTATCAAACTCTCTGTTGAGGAATTCCAAAAAGACAAGGTTATTTTCGTATTGTTCTGCATCATTATCCATAAGTTATCCATTATGGATTATTTGGTGGCTTTGGTCAAATAAAGATAGGAAATTTTGATTTGACTGTTATAGAATTAGCAGGTAAACTGCATTGGCAAACTTGGGGAAACAGCTTGGTGGTGTTTTAATATTGCAAATAGGTACAAAAGAATGGGAAGC
>SDBT01012162.1_pt1 | contig 13826 bp, 10 predicted proteins | sample 2277101 | NCBI WGS metagenome assembly SDBT01 (sample SAMN10404973, study PRJNA504765) | marine sediment metagenome | isolation source: marine sediment core GS10_PC15, 103 cmbsf | place: Arctic Ocean: Southern Knipovich Ridge | collected 2010
CTCTATTATCTGGGGACGAAAGACGAGAGCCTCAGTGCCACCGACTACGCAGCCGGCTTCACGTTCGATTATCCGAACGAGCTTTGGGACGTCGGGATCACCGCTGCCCAGATTGGAGAGAACTTCAATCCCGAGCTGGGGTTCGCACCCCGAGTGGGCATCCGAAAGATCCGGCCCTTTGTCTCGTTCCGACCCCGGGCGCGGGAGATCGGAATTCGACGGTTCAATTTCCAGCTATTTCCAACGCTCTACTACAGTCTCGACAACCGGTTGCTCGACTACAGCATCTTCACGGCGCCCATCAACTTCCGGACCGAATCGCAGGAGCACATCGAGTTCAACTACAACCCGGAGCAGGTGACTCTGGAAGAGCCCTTCGAGATCCGCGATGGTGTCACGATCCCTCCCGGTAGATACAAGTGGACCCGTTACCGCGTCATGGTCAATACCGCAACAAAGCGACCGTGGGTGGTGCAGGCCGCTTATTGGTGGGGAAGTAAGCCCGGTAATGATCTGTTCGTGGTGATCAACCGCGGTTGGGAGGATATCGACGATCGGTTCCGATCCGCTTTCGACCGTGGCACGGTGAAGTTCCAGTACACGTTTCGTTTGTGACGGGTCTCGCAGGCTTAACCACCGTAGATCCAACCGGCGATGGCGAGACCCTCGGGGTCGGCAATCCCCTCGGAGATGAGATGGTCGAGGATCCGGTTCCTCTCTCGTTCCAAACATGAATATGGATGGCGTTTTTCCGAAATATTTTGGGAGGACGAGCTTCCTTTCTGTTCACTTCTGGCCAGGCTCGGGACCGGACGGAAACATGACCCGAGACGCGCGGATGAACCACTCCCCGTCCGTTTTTTCCATGACGAATGTGTAACGCTCCTCGAGGTGGAGTATTTCTTTCCCGTCAGGTCCGGGCATTCCTTGAATAGTGATAACTCCATCAACCAAAGCGTGGCCGGGTTTGACTATCTCGACTTCTTCGATCGCGAACGCGGCGGAAAAGTTGGAGGAACGTCGTGTGATCAAAGGCGCAAAGTAGGGAACCAGCTCCGCGCGGGTCCGGGTCCACTTGCCCTGAGGATTAACGTGGGTTGCGTCGACCGAGTAGAAAGCAGCAATGTCTTTTGGATCGCGCGCGTTGGTCCAGGTCTCGGCGAAACGTTGGATAAACCGTTTCAGCTCTTCTTCTTCCTCCACGACGGAAACCACATGAGTGAGGGTCTCGTAGGCCAGAGGTTCGAGATGTCGGTGGGCACGGTTACCGTTCGAGACGATAGCGACAGCCACTTTGCGCGTGACGTTTGCAAGAACGAACGCCGTTTCGCCGGGAAGGCTCCCGCTGTGAGAGATGTAAGCCTCCCCTTCCCGCTCGGTTACCCTCCACCCCAGGCCCCATCCGGTGTCCGACTCGGAGCGATCGAACTGAATCTGATGAGCCTTGGTAATGACCTCTGGACTGAGGATGCTATTGGCCTTAAACGTCCCACCGTTGAGGTTGGCGATCAGCCATTTGGCCAAGTCCCCTGACGTTCCGTATACCTGTCCCGTCGCCCAGATGGCAACCCGGACACGGCTCAGAGGAACCTGCTCTCCCCGCTCCTCGTCAAACGCGTAAGGGATGGCAAACCGCTCATCCATGTCGGCGGTAGGGATGAATGCGGTGCTGGTCATCTCTACAGGTACGAAAATGTTCTCCCGCATGTATTGCATGAAGGGCATCCCCGAGAGTTTTTCGATGAGGTAAGCCACCAAGGTAAAAGCCATCGGCGAGTACTCGATCCGCTCGAGCGGCGGTCGCGTCACCTGGAGGCCTTTGAGGAGATACTCCTGGATGGGAGGCGGCAAGGTATAGCCCCAAATGGGGTAAGCCTGAAAAGGTCTGTCCCAGTGGGGAATGATTCGCATCGTCTCCTCGTCCACCGCATCCGGAAAAGCACCTTGCTCGGCTTGGCCGGGTATGCCGGAACTGTGGGTCAAGAGGTGCCGGAAGGTGACCGGCTTTCGAGGATCTTCACCGCGAATCTCGAGCTCATCCAGATACGAGCTCACCGGGTCGTCGAGCGCCAGCTTTCCCTTTTCCACGAGCTGCAAGAGCGCTACCGCCTGCATGGTCTTGAAGATGGAACCGATCAAGTAAACGGTTTCCGGCCTCGCCGGTGTTGGAGCTCGAAGGTTGGACATTCCCCAGGCGCCTCTCCAGGTAACGTCGTCGCCCGACACGATTGTCATGGTAAGAGACGGGATTTGACCGGCGCTCATGGCTCGGGATACCGCATCGTCTAATCGCGCTTTCAGGTCCCCCGGGTCCCCCGCTTGGCCGGTGCTGGTTCGGGGAAAGCCCAACGAAATGAAGAGCAGCGCTATTAACAAGCAATGGGCTTTTCTCATCATTCACCTTCTTCCCCGAGTACATGTTTTCGGATCCAGCGGCTCTCGAGACGCATTTTCTCGAGCAATTGTTTGGGCTCGGAAAGACCGTGCCCGGCGCGCGGAAACAAAACGAACCGCGAGGGAACCCCTCGTTTTTGAAGCGACATGAATAGGTCTTGAGACTGTTGACGAGGGACGCTGGTGTCACGTTCCCCCTGGAAGATGATGGTGGGAGTTTGGATCTGCGCTTCAAAGCTCACCGGCGCCCTCGCGTGGTAAAGCTCCGTCTCATCCCACGGCCGCCCCAGGTAAGCCTCCATGAGCAGCTGCAAACCGCTGTCACCGTACATGGAGACGAGATTGAACGTGCCGGCACCGTAGCTGGCCGCCTGGAATCGATCGGTCTGGGAGAGGATCCAGGCGGTTAGATAACCACCATAGCTCCAACCGGCGATGGCGAGACGCTCGGGGTCGGCAATCCCCTCGGAGATGAGATGGTCGAGGCCGGTCATGACGTCCTCGAAGTCTCGACCTCCCCAGTCCTTCACGTTTCCTCCCATGAAGACATCTCCATAGTTGGTGCTTCCTCGGAAGTTTGGGTAAAAAACCGCCCAGCCTTGGCCGGCCCACCACTGGCCGTAGTTCCGCACCGACGGGAAGCGATGGGTGTAAGCGCTGTTGGGTCCTCCGTGAAGGTAAACCAGAGTTGGGAACGGCCCCTGCCCCGAGCGGTAGCCCACCGGTTTGATGAGAAGACCCTCCACGGACGTGCCGTCCTTGCTCGTCCAAAGCACGTCCTCGGTATCTGCGAGCTGCCATTGCTCGACCCGAGAATTGTGGTTCGTTAAATTGCGAAGCGACACCTCCCCGGGCCGAGAGTCCGAGCTGAAGTAGACCTCCGCGGGACGAGTACTGTTACCGCGAACGATGGCGATTTCTCCTCGACGAGAAAGAGTAAACTCGCTTCCAGTTCCTCTCTCGTTCAAAACGGCGATCGTCTTGCCGCTGGCCAGGTTCACGGTATAGAGATGCTCGTCCAGCCCCACGCCGGCGGCGAGTAGAATCTCACGCCCCCCCGGAGACCATTCGAAATTCAGGATGGAGCCCTGAAAATCGGGGGCTATAAGCCGCCGGGCCTTGCCACTCGCGACATTCAGGAACCACAGGTGATGCATCGCTCCGCGCCAGGTAGGCCCCCACTTCACGAGCGGCGGGTCCAACAGGATGCGGATATCGTCGCCGGCTGGTAGCTCGTCGGGAGCCACGTAAGCCATCCGTCCGCCGTCGGGAGACCAGACAAAAGAGCTCACATCCGTTTCCGAGTGGGTGATCTGCCGGAACTCTCGGCTCTCGCGATCCATGAGCCAAACTTGCGTCTTGCCGCCCCGGCGGGAGAGAAAAGCAAGGCTCTTGCCATCGGGGGACCAGGCCGGCGCACTCTCTCTTGCAGAATCGTTGGTCAGCCGTACCGCTTCGGATGCTTCGTCCGCCGAGACGATCCACAGATCGGTTTGGGACCGGTTGTCATCGAGCGTCCGCTCGGTCACCCGGTATGCGATGGAGCGACCGTCGGGAGATAGGGTGGGCTGACGAACCAAGGCGACCGAAAGGACGTCTTCGAACGTCATGACCCGGCCCGGCGCCGCCTGGGATAGGCAGGTGCTCAACAACCAAGCGGGCACTATCCAGCTTCTGAGACAAGGATTCATAATGACCGCGGAATATATTGCCCCCATCCGGGATTGGCAACCATTTCGCCATCCTTGACAACGGCTTTTCCCCTCACCATGGTGAGAACCGGCCATCCGGTCACATCGAAACCTTCATAAGGTGTGTAGTCGCTTACTCTGTAATGTTGTTTGGCGGCGGTGAGCTCGACTTTTTTGTCGAGGTCGAGAATAGCAAGGTCGGCATCGGAGCCGATTTCAATCGTCCCCTTCTGAGGATAGATATCGAACACTTTGGCGTTTCCCGCACAAAGGACTTCGACCAGCCTTTCCAGGGTCATCCTCCCTTTGTTGACCCCCTCGCTGAGCATGATGGGCAAAAGCGTTTCGGCGCCCGGAGAGCCCGGAGGAGCGGCCCACAAGTCGGTCGCCATATCTCGGGTGGTCGAGCAGTGATCACTTCCGACGAAACTGATGGTGCCGTCATTCACCGCTTCCCACAACGCCATGTTACCCAGCTCATCCCTCAAGGGAGGATTGATCTTCCCCAGGGGGCCGGGGATCTTGGAAGCGGAGTTGAGCACCAGGTACTGCGGACAGGTTTCCGCTACCACTTGAACCCCCTCCGCTTGGGCCCTGGCAATGACGTCCAGGCTGTCGGGGTAATGGATGTGGACCAGGTAGAGTCGGCATCCGGTTACCTTGGCAAGAGATATGGCTCGGGCGACGTCGAGGGTTTCCGTCCAGCCCGGCCGTGCCTGGGCCCAAGCCTCCAGATCCTGTGCTCCGGTCTGTTTGATCGAGGGAAGGATGCGGCCGATGATGTCGATATTTTCGGCGTGGCACATGGCGAGGCCTTTGTCGCCAAGGCGGGCAATGCTCTCGAATCCTGAATAGAGAAACCCGTCATCGCAGGTATCACCGCCGATGATTTTCGCTTCCTCGCCCTTACAGGTCATGAGGAATTTAAAGGAGGTTATTCCATAACGCTCGGCGTTGGTTACCACTTCCTCGATATTTTTCTCAGAGCACATCCCGCCGTGAAAAATCGTGTCGATAACCGAGTTTGTCTCCCAAATAGCTTTCCAGTTCTCGAAGGCTCCCTCATAGGATCCTTTCTCGGCGGTTGCCCCCAGCCCCACGTAGCAACAGGCGGTGGTTGTCCCTCCATAAGCGGCGCACTGTAGATCGTGAACTTCCTCTTCGCAGGAATGATAAACCCCGTAGTGGACATGAGGATCGACGACTCCGGGGATGACATGTTTGCCTTCGGCATCGATGACAATCCCTGCTTCGGGAAGAGACTTTCCGCTTAAGATTCCGGCTATCTTCCCATAGGCCACCGCAATGTGTCCGTCGCGGATACCCTCCGGGCTAACGATCTTGGCATTCTTTATCAATGTGTCTACGAACATGAGAAGCCTCCTCGGCCGCTAAAGATCTTCCTCGGCAATTAAAGAGTACAAATGCGGTCTCCGAGCCCTGAAGAGCGGAAGCATTCTTCGTGTGGTGACAACATCTTCCAGGTTCGCTTCATAGCTCACGACCTCGTTTTCATCGTCAGAGGCTTTTGCCACCACCTTGCCGGTCGGATCGATCACCGCGCTCTGCCCGTAGCAGTAAGTTTCTTGGCCTCGAAGCGTCTCGGTACCCGCTTTGTTACCGACACAAACCCACAGGGAGTTCTCCACCGCCCGGGCCTGCAGCTCTGTTAGAAAGGTGTCGGCCATGCTGGCTCCTCCCGCAGTTGCTTTGAACCCCATGGCCACATTGGGATTAAAAATGATCTCAGCGCCTTGAAGCGCCAGAACCCTGAAGGGCTCCGGAAAATGCCGATCGAAGCATATCGTCAGCCCTATCTTTGCCTTGGGGGTGTTGAACAGAGGAAAGCCGAAACCCGGCGTGAAATAGTAAGCTTCGTTGTACTTCGATGGATCACGAATCACATAGGGTATGTGGGACTTGACGTAACGGAGAGTCGTTCTCCCGTCGGGAAAGCGACCCTCGACGATCTTTCCATCCGGCCCCAAAACGACCAGGCTGTCGTAAAAAACACCTTCATAGGACGCTTTTTCGAACAGTCCCAAAAGGATGCACATTCCGTGTTTTGCTGCCTTTTCGGCAAACATCTCCGTCGTTGGACCGGGAATCGGCTCGGCCCATTCGAAGTATTTCTGATCCAGAACCGCTCCGATGTAGGGCAAAGTCGTCAACTCGCCCAGAAGAAGATAATCGGGGTGTTCGCTTTCACCGATCTCGTCGACTTTTCGGAGGATTCGTTCCCTGTTTTGCTCGATTGCCACGGTATTGGGGCCTCCCTGCAGAACAGTGAGCTTGACCCGTCTGTCTTTGTCTTTGTCCTTGCTCACGGCCACTCCTCTCTCTCACGCTCCAGTTAGGAAACTGCAACATTATGTCTTACGATCTCCCGTTAGCAGAAGCGCCCCAAGGGACTCAGGCAATGACTGCCGGCATCCGCGAAGGCTCAAAAAGGAGGCGTCATGCGGCGGGGAGTGGTTGCAGGAAAGACTATCAGCATTTCCGTGCTGCGGCGGGAAGATCTCCTACCTCACCGCCCCCAGATCACTTTCCCGGCGGCTCCAAAACCCAAGCCCGTCCCTCCCGAGCACACCGTGTTCGCTGATTTCAGCAAAATGCCATGGACGGACGTACCGGGAATTGGGGGGATGAAGGCGGTTTTCGGAGAAAGCATGAGCATATTCATGTGGCGCATTACCGCGGAAACCTAATCCTCCTTACCGAGACAAAGCAGGTTGGCCAGGATCCGATAGGCACCGGGAACCGCATAGGGAAGCTGGCGGTGGAGCGCGTAGGCGAAGTAAGTGTAGTGGCCTTTACCAAAACGCGTCCAAAGCCAACCACCTCGCTGGGGCGCCTGGCCTTTGTCGTGACTGGAAAGCATCGGCGTATAAGCTTCGTCCCACTCGCTCCAGAACTTGGACCCTCTTTGCTCGACCCAGCCGTCGAAGTCCTCCAATCCGATCCGGTTGGGCCGGTTGAACACCCGATGCTCTGGCGCCAGGATCTCAACCGGCGAGTCTTCCTCTGACACTTCTTCGGCTCGGCGGGGCAGCACCCCCGCAAAGGGTGCGAACTCCTCGGGCACAAGCTCGGGGGTGTTGTATAAAACGATGAGGTTGCCTCCCTGCCGAACATAGTCGAGCAAGCGTTGGTTATGAGTCCTCAAATCTTCCCTTACGGAGTAGGCTCGGGTGCCGGTCATGATGACGTCGAATGAGCCGAGCTCCCCCGAGGCCAGATCGCCTTCTTCGAGTAGCTGCACATTAGCCCCGAGCTGGGCAATCCCGGCTGGAACCTGATCACCAATCCCCATCACATATCCCACCGAGAGCCCGGATGCGATGCGCACATCGATGCCCCGAAGCCGTATCACCGCGTCGTGGTAGAGATAACGGGTCTCGAGATCGCGATGCCGGATGATGTCATACCCTTCCCGGAAAACCCGATCGCCGCTCGATGCCACTGCCCGGATCTCATAGTCACGAGCTTCCAACCCTGACATCGAGACCAAGAAACGGTAAAGGCGACGCTCACCGGCTCTCGAGAACTGGAAAGCCGCTTCGGAGGGAACGGAGGACCAACCGGTCGGAAGCTCCAATCTCAAGATTCCGCGAACATCGTCATCGCGGTTATTGAGAAGCTCCAGGTCGATGGGGATAGGCTCGTTCGTTCTTCCCAGAAGGACCCCGCGGGCGAACGTTTTGGTATTGACCGCAATCACGGGCAACACTTTGAGCTCCCGCATCACAAAGCCATAGGGAAGACTTGCCTCCCGGCGGCGAACTGTTTCCCCTAGCTCCGTCACCACTCCGTCAACCGAGTAGCGGGCCACCACCGTCGCTATGGGCGGCGGCATGGGCTGGAAGAACGAACCGGATTCGTCAATCGAGTAGCGATTCTCCGACAGATGCCGACGGGAGAAGTGGGGCCGCCACACCGCCGCGTCCTCAGGAACCTGGATTTCAAACCGCTCGGCAAGTGTCTCGTTCTCGGAGAGCACTCCGCGGGCTCCCGTTTCGCGCCCAACCCTCCAGCCGGCGGGAGCTGCGAGCTCGATCGCCTCCACCCGCACGTCGACAGAGCTCCGGTTCGTAAAGTGGGCTTCAACGTCGAAGGTTTGCCCCGGTACCACCGGTGCCATGGGAAGAGCCAACGCCTGAAGCTCGATGCCCAGTGCGCCGGCGATGGCGTCCATGAACTGTTTTTCTTTGATGCGGAGCAGAAAGGTCACGTCCGGCTCCTCCGAAAGACGCTCCAAGGCTCGTCGAGTGGTGTCAAGGCCGCGCGCCAGAGCCGGGACGGCAGCGGCGGGATTCCTCATATCGAAGGCGTCGATGGCACCTCGGACCTCGATATCGATCGCGTCCAGAAGCTCCATGGCACCCGACGGCGCCGGCAGCCCGAGCATCGTGAAAAGGCCGGTCAAAGACACATCGATCTCATCGAAAAAGCCGGACTCCCGAGTGTCGGGTACCGGCGGGTCCACTCGTTTGTAATAACGGTAATACTGGCCGGCAGAGGGGTTGAAGCGGCCGGCGGTTTGAGACCGCTGGAGGCTCAACCCGATCCTCGAGAAGTTGAGGTATGAGTCCCCAAGCCAGGGACTGTACTCCCCCGTATCCACTCGGACGGTCCAGGTTTCATCCGCGCGGACCCCTCCAATGTAGAGTTTTCGGGGCTGCCACGGCCTCAGCCCAGCGGCAATCTGCTGCGGAAACCTCTCCGGATCGCCCGCCGCCCGAACAGCTTCCCGCGTCAACAACCCGGCGGCTTGATGATGCCCGTGACCGTCTCGCGTATTTCCTTGAAATCGCGAGATCACTACCAAGGGACGGTTGAGCCGGATGACATGAACCATCTCGCCGAGGAGACTCTCTCGATCCCACTTTTCCAGAGCCTCGTCCAGTCTCTTGGAGTAACCGTAGTCGGTGGCGGTGGTGTAATACTGTTGGTCGAGCCCGTAGTAGCGATTGGCCAGTTCGAGCTCCTCGGTGCGAATCAAACCCAGGCCGTCAAAAAGCTCACTGCCGATCGCATTGTCACCGGCTTCGCCCCGGGTCAGTGTGAGGACGCCGGTTCGCACTCCGTTCCCACGGCTCAACCAGGCGAGGAGATCACCCTGCTCATCGTCGGGGTGAGCGGTCGTGTGAAGCAGGCTCGCGGTGGTGGTGAGTCGCAAAATTTTCTGCCAGGCTCCGGCGGCTCCCCGGTCCTGGGGAAGAGAGCCCGCATGGGGCTCCGCAACCCCCGAGCCCATCAAAGCAAGAACAATCCCAACCTTCAGTAAAGTCGTGTGCCGCATAAAACGACTTATATCACTGTGACCTGACTCGGCGCATTTGACACCAGACCTGGCCAGCGATTCCAAACCTCTTTGCTGGGTTGTCTTTCCGCATTGGCCGCCCTTCTGGCCGTAGTGGGAATCTACGGAGTGCTCTCATATGCCGTGTCCCAGCGCTCTCACGAGATTGGGATTCGGATGGCTTTCGGCGCCGGATCGAACAACGTCGTGACCAGTGTGCTCTTGCGAGGGTTGAAGAGGGTCGCGGCCGGCTTGGGAATCGGGCTGGCCATTACCCTTGCCGCTTCGCGGGTCATGGAGAGTTTGCTCTTCGAGGTGAGTCCAACGGACCCCACGATTTTGATCGCCGTGGCTTTGTTGGTTACGGCCGCCGCCGTCGCCGCCAGCACCATCCCCGCCTACCGAGCAACCAAAGTGGATCCTGCTGAAGCACTACGGCAGGAGTAGACTCCACCGCTTTGAACCTTGCACTGCCGCTTCCGGCGGATAGGCCTAATGCCATTGCTCGACAAAGAGTGCCGTATTTGCACGAATGAAGCGAACTCTCAGGGCGTGGAGATCTTCGTTCAGCGCGTAGAACTCGTCATCTAGCTCCTTCAACCGGTTATCCTCGTAGGATTCGGAAAAAGCCTCGAGTGTGCCGCGTCTCTGGAATTCCTGAAGTCTTTCCTTGTCCTCCTCATACATCGAGATAGCGCACTCCATCAGGCGCGCATGCTCTACCGCCCCAATTAACCCAAACCCGACTACCGCGACTTGCGCGAATTGCCCAGCCGAATTCCAGAAGTACTGATTGAACCCGCCATTGTTGACTTCAGCCTCCACCCACCAGGTTGCATGGATGGAGCGAAAGCCCTCCGAAAGGGCGCTCACAATTTCGAATTCGCGATCGTATTGCTCATCCACCTGTGTGTAGATGTAGTCGATTATGGCCTGCACCAACTTTTCGTCAGGAATCTCGGCCAAGATCTCTGGTGTCAGCTGAAAGTAGGAGCTGCGGTTTTTCATAGCGTCGGGATATCTTCACCAGCTTCGTTACTTCTATATCAGTAATCTGCGAACGTCTAACAGTTGAGTGTACTGGGAGGATATTTTAGTACACACGAAGGGGTGGCGGGTATAGATGAGCTCATTTCTCCCATGGTCGACCTCCTTGTACGGGAGACGACATTTTTAGAGTATTTCCCCCTGTTCTTGCTCTTCCTTGTCATGAACGTCGCCTTCGTCCTCCGGAGGCCGGCGGGTATAATATCACCCGCCATGAAGTGTCCCGATTTGCTCACCGTCGGCGAAGCGTTCGAGGATCTCGTTTTTTTCGGCCTGCCCGCTCTTCCCGGGCCGGGGGAAGAGATCAAGACCGATCGTTTCATTCGAACCACCGGCGGGGGTGCGGTCATCACCGCGGTGGCGGCGGCCCGTTGTGGTCTCCAATGCAAAGTGCTGAGTGGCCTCGGCCCTCACGCTGCGAAGCTACTGATCAAGGAAGGCATTTTCTACCGCAACTTGTGCCGTGAGACCGAGAGCCATGCGGTGACCGTGGCCCTGTCTACCTCCACCAACCGGAGCTTCGTGACCTTCAACGGCGTCAACAATCTGCTGGAATACCGGCTTTTCGAAGCGATTCGCGAGGAAGAAGCACGCCACGTGCACTTTGCCTTTTATCCGAGCGATTGTGGTCAGTGGCTGGAGGTCCTCGAGCATTTCAGCACCCGGGGCATCGCATCGTCCTGGGACTTCGGTTGGAACGAAGCCTTACGGGAAGACCCGCACTTTCACGACCTTCTTTCCAGACTCGATTACCTTTTCTTGAACGAGGAGGAGCTAGCTCTCTACTCGGAGCACGGCAGCCAAAACATCGTCATCAAGCTGGGCAGCCGGGGTTGTCGTTGGATCGGACCGGATCGAGATCTCCGCTCTCCGGCTGTCGAGCTCGAGAATGACCCGGTAGACACCACCGGAGCCGGTGATGCTTTCAATGGTGGATTTCTTTATGGCCTTCTGACCGGCAAGCCACCGGAAGAGATACTGGCGTTAGCCAACACGTTAGGAGCTTTTTCAACCCGAGCACCCGGAGGCATTGAAGGCCTCCCGCCCGCGGGCGAAGTTGAATGAAGATCGCTCTCATCGGCGCCGGTGGTGTCCGCACCCCTCTTCTGGTCGAGGCCTTCTGCTGCTCCAACCTGCCCCTCGAGAACCTCGCTCTCTACGACACGGACCGCAAGCGGCTGGAAGCGATGGCTTCCATTTCTCGCCGTCTCTCAGGCGCGGTGAACCTAGAGATCTGCGAAAGTTCGGCTCGAGCCATCGAAGGTGCCGATTTCGTTTTTACCAGCATCCGAGTGGGTGGTATCCAAAGCCGGGCCCAAGACGAGGCGGTGACTCAGGATCACGGCATCGTAGGTCAAGAGACGGTGGGGCCGGGGGGCTTGGCCATGGCCCTTCGAAATGCCCAACCCCTCATCGGCTACGCGAGAGAAGTGGAGCAACTGGCCCCCAAAGCCTGGCTGATCAACTTCACCAACCCGGTTGGGATCCTCACCCAGGTCCTTCAGGCAAACGCCCAGGCAAGAGTGATTGGTATCTGCGACACACCCACCGAGCTCTTCGCCGAAGCAGCCCGAGCTCTTCGCGTGGAGCGCTCCCAATGCCACTTCGATTACTTCGGATTGAACCATCTCGGGTGGCTGCGGGAGGTTTACGTCCGGGGCGAGCCACGGATCGACTTACTGTGGAACGATACCCAGGCGCTTGCTCGGATTTACCGGGCACCGCTTTTCGAGCCCGAATTTCTGGCGTCCTTGAAGTTATTGCCGACCGAGTACCTTTATTACTACTATCGCTCTCGAGACGCTTTCGAGAACACTCGGCGGGCGGGCAAAACACGGGGTCAGGCCATTCGGCTTCTCAATCAGCAACTCTTTCGAGATCTTGCCCGAATGGACGCCGACCGGCTCGACATCTACCGTACCTACATCGCTGCCCGTGAGGCGGGCTATCTCCAGATCGAGTCCGGCAAATCCACATCATTTGTTCAGGATCCAACAACCGGCTATCACCAGATCGCTCTGGCGGTCGTACAAGCCATTCACTTCGACACCGGCGCTACCCTTCCCCTCAATGTACGGAACCTGGGAAACTTTCCTTTCCTCGAAGGAGAGGATGTCGTCGAAGTGCCTTGCACCGTGGGGAGCAACGGTCCTCTGGCTCTTCACGTAAAGCCGGTCCCGGACGACGCCGCCAAGCTCATGGCCCAAGTCAAGGGCTACGAGCGTTTGACGGTGCAAGCCGCCCTCACCCATTCCCGTGACCTTGCCGTCGAGGCCCTCGCCCACCATCCTCTCGTGGAGAGCTTGCCCCTGGCGAGAAAGCTCTTGGATGCTCTGGAGAGTCCGTGACATCCCCACCATCCAATCCGGAAACGACCGGCGGTCTCGACCGCGGCATGGGGCTATTGCAGGCCACTGCAACCAACATCATCGGTATGGTCGGTGTGGGACCTTTCTTGACCATTCCTTTCATGATTGCCGCCATGGGAGGCCCTCACATTATTTACGCCTGGGTGGCGGGAGCCATCCTGGCTCTGGCGGACGGGCTGGTTTACGCCCAGCTCGGAGCGGCAATTCCGGGAAGCGGCGGCCCCTACCTCTACCTCCGCGAAGCCTACAGGCCTTTCCGTCTGGGAAAGCTCATGGGATTCGTGTTCATCTTCCAGATCATCCTGGTCGCGCCGCTTTCGATTGCCGGAGGGGCGGTGGGTTTTTCCGACTATCTCAAGTTCAACTGGACCACCATGTCGCCTGCCGAGCATCATCTGGTGGCGGCCCTGGTCTGCATCGGAGTAACCGCGCTGCTGTACCGCAATATCGAGTCCATCGGCCGCCTTTCGGTGGTAATGCTGGTCATGGTGTTCGTCACCGTGGGTTGGGTCATCCTGGCCGGTCTGTTCGATTTCTCTCTGGCGCAGGCCTTTGACTTTCCTCCGGCAGCCTTCCGGCTCGATCGGCAACTGATGCTGGCGGTGGGTGCGGCTTCTGTGCTGGCCATGTACAGCTATGGCGGCTACAACCAGGTCTGCAACATCGCGGGCGAAGTGCGCTCCCCCACCCGAACCGTGCCCCGTTCCATTGTTTTGTCCATTTTCGTCGTAGCGGCAATCTATATCCTCATGAGCATTGTCATCGTGGGTCTGATTCCATGGCAGGAGGCCATGGAGACACGAACCATTGCCTCCATCTTCATCGAGAGAACGTTTGCCGATCCGGCACTCGGCCGCATCGCAGGAACCGTCATGACCGGCTTGATCCTCTTCGTCGCCGCTTCTTCTCTCTATGCTTTCGTTCTCGGTTACAGCCGCATCCCCTATGCTGCGGCCTGCGACGGGCAATTCTTCCAGGTGTTTGGTCGCATTCACCCCACGAAACACTTCCCTCATGTTTCGC
>SDBT01012163.1_pt1 | contig 13826 bp, 21 predicted proteins | sample 2277101 | NCBI WGS metagenome assembly SDBT01 (sample SAMN10404973, study PRJNA504765) | marine sediment metagenome | isolation source: marine sediment core GS10_PC15, 103 cmbsf | place: Arctic Ocean: Southern Knipovich Ridge | collected 2010
CTAATCGGAACGTCAGCAATAGGACATCCTTCATGTGGACAAGAGCCGATTTTCGTGCCTTCCACAACTTTTACTTCACTTCCGCAGTATGGGCATAATTTATTACTCATTGCTATTGCTCCTCAATCAATACTGCTTGCCATTTTTCCATTTTGGCGATAAGTTTAGTCGCTCGCTTATCTGTTATCGGTTCCACGCCGCCGAAATGCTGTAATCCCCAGCGCCTGTCTTTGCGGTCTGGGGGCAGCAGATACTTTTTGCCGCGACGGGTTGTCCTGGTTGTGCGTAGACGAGCGAAGCGCTCCGCCATTATTGCGTCCGCATTCATTTATCAAGCACCTCCCTGAAAACTTTCGTTCTTCTACAAGCCAAACATTCAACTTCGGCTCTTCGTATTTTCTTTCGTGGCCGATACCATATTCTGCCACAAGCCGTTCCACAGCAGACATCATTATATATGAACACGGGGTAATGTATTTTCTTGCTATAGCCTTTCATTGCTATTGCTCCCTGATTCTAAACTCTTTCGGCCATTCGCCGATGACTTTATTACACTTGCCATTAAGCGGAATCTGTTTGACATGGATTTTGACACCTGCTACCCGGCATTGTCTCATAACATGTCGGATATCTTCTTGCGTACAAAGCCTTGCGCCCGGGCCGGATTCGCAGCCGATGAAAGCATATGAAATATCTTCAAGTACGTTCTTTGGCCCCCTTCCCGGTGCATCAATCTTTGGACAATCAATTCGCCCGAGTAAAGGCTCAAAACTTATAAAACCTGCCGCCCGTGGAGTTTTGACTAAGTCCAATATCCGCCCTACGTTGTCTTGGTTCTCGACCGTTACGCCGAGGTGGAGGTTTGGAATCGGGTGTGGTACTGGCCCGTCGAGCTTGCCGCGATTTGATTGATCGTAATTTGTTTTCCAATACTCGTTTGCCTTCCTAACCATCGCGTCCGACACTATATTCGAAACCGCGTTTATCGCAAAGAACTCATACGAAAACGACGAGTATTTCATTCCTTCCCGTATCAGCCAACCGTCCGGGTATGGAGCAAGGAACTCTCTCATGCGACCTGCCCGTTTGGTCAGGAGATAGTATTGGTGCCACGGAGTCGCAATTATTATGCCGAGTATTTTAAGCACCCACTCAAACGGAACCGACTCGTGGACCAGATCGCCCATCGATACGACGAATATCTTGCGGGGCTTGCGCCAGTGCAGGGGTTTGGTAAGGGCGGATTCGACGAATAAGGTGTCTCCGTTCCATTTACCATCACAGGTAAGCACGTCGCCATATCTGTCCGGCGCACCCCTCGCCATTTCCATGTGTGCCTGCCGGTGTGCCATTTTCTCGGCATAGCAATTAACACATCCCGCACTTTTCTTGCTGCATCCGATGATCGGATTCCAGCTTGCGTCCGCCCATGAAATCTTTGTCTTGTCTGCCATAATAAGTCCTTTCGCCTTATGCTTCCTCTGCCCAGATTGAGTCAACAGTTCCACACTTCGGGCATATATACACCCCGATGCGACTGCCTATACCGAGCGTTTCCTGTTCCTGCCCGTCAACCATTACAGGCTCCTTCGTGCCGGATTCATACGGCTCGTCATCTGGAAATGCCTCTAACTCGCCATAGCTGCTGTGCAGCGATGCAAGCACTACCCGATGTTTACACTTTTTACATTTATCCGCTTTTGTTGCCATTATCAGTCCTTTCGCCTATCCTTGCCCTTCAGTTCCCGTATTTCGCCCCGGAGTTCCATAATGGTTTCGTCCTTCTCCAGGATCACCTTGCCAACTCTCTTGGCGTCTTGTCGCTGCGCTTTTACTGTCTTTATGATTAGGTTGTGTATTCTCACTCTCATATCGTCTCCTTGTCGAGTTCTATCCGCATCTCGCGCCGTAGCGTAACCATGTCCTTGTCCGTTGTGTCCGAGTACACGCGCCATTCGCCGCCTATGCGGGCCTGCCGCGCCGCCCGGACCTGTTCGGCTATCCGCATTATATTCCCGCACTTGACTATTATCGGGAAGAAATACCCGGCCTGTAACGTCCCTATGCCCCCGCCGGCGTACAAGACGAACACTGTATCTTCCGGCAGGGCCGTTTTGTCCGCTTCGTCGCGAGGCTGGAACTTGGCAAGCAATGCACGCAGGGCCGTGGGGTTCGGCCTCTTGTTGAATCGCCCCTGGCTCCCGATATGCTCCCGGACGGCATTGGCGGCGCTCTGGTAGTCGTAGGGCCCGAGCCACATCGCCCAGTCGGACAACTGCTGCGAACTGGGTTCCCACTCAGGCCAACGGGTTCTCATCTTGTCGTTCACGAAGTTAGCCGCTTCTGCTCGCAGCATAGCGCCTCCCATCTTCCGTTTGCAGCCAATCCAACCCTTCCTGCGTCTTGAGGTATTCTTTGCCGTCGTCCCCCTCAAGGTATATCTCCATGCAGGTTTTCTCTTTCGGCTTGTCTGTTTCGCCATTCCTGCGTGCCCAGCTTAGAATAGTGAAATAGTGGGATTTGTACTTCTTCCCCGTGCTCCCGATGTAATCATTCAGGGCTTGTATCTTTGCGTCCAGTGTCGAGCCGAACTTCAGTTTCAGGTTGGTGTGTTCCTCGTCTGTCACCATCACAAAGTCTTTGTATTTATTCTTATTTTTCTTCTCTTTCTTCTCTTTCTTATTTGTATGTGTATCGTTTGGTGACGGACTGTTGTTTTTCTGTTGTCTTGTTTGTTGTGTCGTCTGTTGTATCGTTTCCCCGTCGCCTCCCTGCCAAGTGTCGTATGTTACTATACTTATGATAGTTGTTACCTGTGTGTTCTGCTGTATTATATCGCCTGCGGTTTCCAATCGTCGTAAATAACGACGCACTTTATCCCGCGACCACTTCCACCGCTTCGCCAAAGTGAGTTGTGAGTACCCTAATTGCCCCCTCTGCAAGTCCACTCGGACGCCCCTGGTTCGCATATAACCCGCTGTGTGATTTGCCAATCCAAACAGGTCAACCCATGCCTGCCCCCGGCTGAACGGCTCTGCCAACCAGCGGCGGCTGTGGAGCAAATCTCGGTTCACAAAGAAGAAGTTCGTCGTCGCTTTCGCCATCGGATTACCCAATAAAAAAACCGCAAAGACGGCGGACAACACGAAGCACAAGGCGACATGAACCGTCTGAGCGGTTGTTATCAGAGCTATTGATCCCGTACTTCGTATTGTCCATACCATTACTACGCCTCTCGCGGGTCAGGGTTCGGAGAAACTCCCGCCTTCCTGAGTTCATGTATCTCCATGCGGTCCACCCGGACTTCCTCCGGCGCCGTAATGCCCAGACGCACCTTGTTGCCGCGTATTTCGACGACTGTAACGGTTATGTCGTCGCCGATAACGATTTGCTCATCCTTTTTCCTGCTCAGTATCAACATCTTGTGCTTCCCTGCATATAGAGTACGATTCGTCGAACGTAATCGCCACGGCAAGGGCTGCCCAGCAATCTGTGGAAATGCCTGCCAGTGGTCCGGGCTTGCGTTCCCACAACGCACCATGGCATGTGGGACACACTGGGCGGCCTGCACCAAACCATCCCTTGCCTTTGCACTTCGGGCACTTCTTGCCGTTGAGGGCAACCTCCTCGCCCCCGTAGCGATCGATAATAGCTTGTCGGACATTCGGGTCTTTCGCCCTGTTGTTGTGGCAGAGGTGCATACAGACGCCCTCAATGCCCTCCTCCTTGTTCTGGGCCTTGCGGTAGACGATGTGAGTTTTGGACAGCCCGAAGGCGTGCTGGAAGATTCCTACCCACCGGCACGTCTCAAAGACGCTCTTGCCGACGGTCATGCCGTAGCAGGCTGGCATCTCGATTGCCATGCGGTCGGCACCGCCCCGCCCTGCAATGTCGGCAATCGCTGTCATCGCCCTGTTCGGTATCTTCTCGAAGGAAAGGATGCCCCCTTCCCGGTAGAACACATACGCCGATTCCGTTGTCCCGGGGTCAATGGCTAAAATCGTGCCTATCATGGCGTGTCTCCTATTTCCTGCCTAAATGCCTGATTCGCCGAGTCAATCCACACCTGCCGATGTTCGGGGTTGCCCTTGAACTGGTGTAGCCCGGCCCGAAGTATAATCGTTTGCGATGTTCGGTGTTCCGTTGCCAATTCTTCGAGCATAGCCTTTTCCGCCAGGGTCATCAGTGCTGTCGCTTGTATCCTCATATCGCCCTCACTGTGTAAAAAGCCTGTCCGGTAAGTTGCCTCGGCGTTTTGGTGCGTCTTTGGCAGCCACTTTATTTATTCTACTTATGCGGCAACTCAGGGCGACGTCTGCCCTGCCGGGCAAGGCTTATTCTGTTGTAAAGTGCCGGTCTTTCCCGGCTGTCAGGCTCGCAATGCTCTTCTCCGCCCAATGGAGGCCTAATACGAACCGGGCAATCTATTTTCCAATACGGCCGAGGCAGCGGCGGAACCTGGATAAGACCCGTCCCGCCTCGGCCTAAATGCAGACCAGCACTTATTTCGGGTCCTTCGGCGCCTTCTTCTCTGTGACGGTCACTTTGTCGTCCCGGGGCTCGATCACAATTTTCATGCCGTCAACCGTGAACTCAATGTTGCCGCTGGGCAATCGCTGCAAGCCCGCTTTGTCGGCGAGTTCGCGGATGATACCCTTGTACTTGATCTCGTCCTTCAATGCTGCCAGCCGGATTTTCTGGTGCTTCTTGTAGAGCTTGCCTGCGACCTTGAGCTCCTTTGCGCCTTCACCGAGGAGTTCAAACAACTCCGACTGCTCGCCTGCTTCTGCGTCCTTCTTGTTCTTTGCCATCCTGGCCTCCATAATTAAAGTTTTCCTGTAACGAGTTTCTTTGGGCTTATCCTAATGCGCCCTTGTAGTAGCTTTGGTACACGCTGGCCCGTCTATAGCTTTTAGCCCGTTTGCAGACCGATTGCGTGGCTTTCCACATACCGCAATCTCTCGGGGTGGTCTTGGTCGGACGGGGGCGTGTTGCCTTTTTGTGCGTTTTGGCTACTGTTACGCGTGGCGAAGGCTTTTTTATCGTAACCACAAAATGCAAGACCGGCAGGGTTGGCACGCACGACAGAAATGAATCCGGAATGCCCCTGCGCAGTCTTACAAGATTGTATTGTCGTTCGTGCCATACCATCTGTACGGTCCTCTTTGGAAAAGGTTCAGCTATCCTGTATTTAGCTCCGTAATCAGACCATGAGCCGCCTCGTTTTTCAGTTCCAGCGTGTATTCGCCGACCAGTTCCCCGCACTCATAATCACTTGTGCTCGCAAGCGGCTTGAAGTGAAAGCTCCGGCCCGCTAACGGCAGCACGCTGACCCGCGACGAGTCAAGCAGAAGCGCCGCATCGTGAGGCATCCATCGCGTCGTTATGACCTTACAGACCCCGTAGTCGCTCTCGTACACGTTTGCCATCGACCCATATACGGTGTCGGGAGAGGTGTTTTGCGTATCTATAAAAACGTTCATCTTGCGCTTCTGGAATCCGCCCACAACAATCATATCGACATTGCCGTTGCTGCTTTCCCAAAGCTTCCGAAGCACATAATTGATCTTCGTTTCGTCGAGACTATCTCCTACTGTGAAACCGGACTCTCCGCACTTAAAAGAGTGCGTTGAAAGCCGTGAGATTATGCCCTCCATCTTCTCGCGACCGTTAATCACCGTGTTCTCAAGGTCCCTGATAAGCTCACGCAGCCGCTCTTGTTTCTGATAATCAAGCTCGTCGCTGAGGCCCAACTGACTCGCCGCGACATCCGTGCCATGAACCTGAACGTTCGCTTGAAAAATTCGCGTATAGTTGCCACGCTTTTCTCGCTTCGTGAATCTCGCCTTTGGCTTGTCGGCCCCTTCCATAGCGGCATTGCCGAGAATATTCAATGTTTGACCTTTGGCAAACTCCTCTGGTGTGGTTCCGGCGTAACCGCGGACAAGAGTGAGTGTGTTGGCCATAACCGCTGTAACCAAAACCAATTCCCTGGAGCCTTCGCCTTGAACCTGATCGCCAACCATGAACCTACCGTCGTGTTTAACCTCGATGATTGAACTGAAAGGGCCGTCGCCCATCACATACAAATCTTCGATAGCGCCCTTGTTCGGCAGCAACGTATCTTCCAGCCATTCGTGGTGCGTACTCGTAGTTGCCCTCAGCGGATCGCCCAACGCGTCCAGCAAAGGCGTTTCATACGGCGACACAATCCCGATCACATCCGAAACATCTTCTGCTGTTTCCGGCAGGACCGCACCCGCCGAATAAGTTGCTTTGCCTGTGAATGGCATTTCCATTCTCCTTCAATAAGTTACAATTAAGGGCATCCCTGCCCACGACTCAATCCGTTCACCCATCCTTGCCCCGTCCGTTAGGGCGTCCGTGGCTGCTGTTTTATCAAGATCCTGGGGATCTCCACCACTTTTGTCGCCGCGCAGTGCTTACTGAACAAATTCAAGGTGAAATCCCCCTCATCTGTCATGATGTGGACGTCAACTGTTTCATAGTCGCTGTCGGCTCCGCCTGGATGCGTGTCAACAGGGTCTATCTTGATGGATGTTACGCCGTGAATCATAATTGATGTGCTCATGCTTTTGTCTCTTTGTCTGTAGATTCTGTTTCCGGTTCGTGTACCTTGTTCGTTTGTGCCCCTTAGGGCGTCCGTGTAGATTTATTCTTGACGGTTTTCTTCTTGGTTATCCTTATCCTTGCTTTGGGCTTCGGCTTGGGGGCCTCCTCTGGAGCCGGAGGCGCATTCGTCTCGCCCTCTTTACGCTGGCGAATCTGAGTATTGAACTTCGTGCTTGGCGGGGTTTTCTCGAATACCCCTACCGTACCGACGATCTTGCCGTGCTCTTTCAGGTAGGCCGTGGCGGTCTTTTTGTCCCGTAGCAACAGTTGCTTGAGCACGATCATCCTGTCCACGAACGCCTCCGGATCCGACGTAATATCCATCGCCCGCGTGTTGGCGTGCTTGCAGAACTGGATCACATCGCACCAACAGCACTTCTTTTCCTCAGGCCATGCGTCAGTACAGCCCGTTTGCCAGAAGCGTACCGCTTGGCTGATACGGGCACTAAACGCTAATTCTTGTGTCAAATGGGGCAATGAGGAGTGTTCCTGCTTACGGTCAAACCTTGTGTACGCTTTTGTGCCGTGCATACTTTCGATAAACCAAAAGTGAATCGTCTCAACTTCGGAATACTCCGGCTGCTGCCAGAGAATGAAAGCAATATCTTCGGCTTGAAATGAGTCGAACGCTTCCTGCTTGCTGCGTTTCTTCCAGCCCATCTTCCAGTCGTAAACATGAAGTGCGTTGCCCAACCCCTGCGCCAACAAATCCAGGCAGACAGTAACGACAACGGGGCCGCGTATATCGGGTATCTCCGGTAGCAGGACGTGGTCGATCTGTAACTCAATTCCTATTACCCGGACATGCAAATCAGCCAACTCGCTTGTGATGTAGCGGCAAGCTCGGATAATATGTGGTTGCAAGTCAGTCCGGGTTTTCGGCAGTTCCTCGGCGAAGTAATCGGCGATGTGTTCAAGGTCGCCTTTGCAGTACACAAACGCTTCATGGATGAGTTCGTGCCCGATAGTCCCCGCCGTCGGCAGGGCGTCCTGTACGGCCAGAAGGTCGTGACCGTCGTGGATGAGCGTGCTTATGCGAGATACGAGTTCATCTGGGGCGTCGGTCATCAACTGGGCCTGCTTCTCTGTACCCAAATCAAGGCCGGTTACGCCCTCTATCGCCTGTATCAGGTCGTACAGCCACTGCGAATGAGGGCAGTTCGCCACACGCTCAAGAGTAGAACGGTCCGCAAGGATAGGCTCGAGGGCCTTCGGTTCAAGATGTGGCGGGTTCTGTGGCATCTTTGGCCTCCTTCGCAACAGGTACCATTGCCTGAATAGCCTCCGGCAAACCGTTCGCCAGAGCATCATTCAGGGCCGTAAGCATATCAACCGTCCACTTATCAGTAGGCGGCAAGTCGTCCGCGCTGCTCATCGACAGCGTGAAAGCGGCGAATTGCAAGAACAGCTTATTCATCTTGTTCAGAGTCAGCTTTGCGTTTAGCCCCGAGAGCAAATCGGTGAAACTGTTGTAGACGCCCGCGTACATGACCTTCAGCGTCTCCTCGTCGGCAGGTTCGGCCTGTGCCTGCTCCTCTGGGGCCTGCGTAGGCTCCTGTGAGGCCGGTGGGTCCACGATCTCCTCCTGGGGGGACTCTGGCTCCGGTTCTGTGTAGGTATTCTCTACCGGCTTCCTGTCGGCCCTCTTGGGGGTATCGCAGGACGGGGCAGGGAGGTGCTCCTCAACCTCTCCGAGGAGTTCTTCGTACAAGTGCAATCCCTCCAATATGTCAGGGAAGGTATCGCGTAAGGCAAAGGCTCTGGCCTTGTACTTCAGCATACGATCCGGGTGGCTTGTCCAGGTACCCTTCTTTTTCCACAGAGACGCTGTTTTCGCTTTGGCAACGTCGAATTTACGGATTACAGGGTTTGGCTGTCCTTCACGCTTCACAGTGCAAGTAGCAACCATGTTGTCGCCTTCCCCTTCTACCGTTTCCTCGATGTATTCCATCTTCCCTGACTTGTACACCATGCCAAGGGCCACATCGCCATAAATGGACGGTTTGCCCCCGATAACGGCAATGGAGTTCAAAGCCACCATCGGAGTCAACCCGATTTCCAGCCCGTACTGGATCGCCACAATTATCTTTGAGGGCGTGTCAAGGGTAGCGGGTGTAATCCCGGCCTGTTGGACGTACAGCGCCCATTGCCACATTTCGTCCGTATTGCGGAGCGTAATGCCTTTGTTGCCAGCGTGTATCTGTACGGGCTTTGCGGCCGTTTTCTGTATCGCTGTGTTCTGCTCATTCATTCGTCGTTCTCCTTCGGTAAACATCCTCTACAAGCCAATTCGCTGCCATAAGCCTCGGCACACCCAACATGGACCGCCTCGCGGCATATAGCACAGTATTCGTATTCCTCAAGAGCCTTGACAGGCGCCCCGCACTCATGGCAGTCGAAAGTCTCATGGACTACCCGGGCACGTTTCATTGGGGCTCCATTCTGGCCTTGACCTTAAAGGGCTATCCATAAGATAAGAGATATTATAAATCCACACCATTGAACACACGTACATATTTCCGTTACCCTGCGATTCTTGGATTGATGGGTACATAAGACGTAACTGCCCGCCAGTGCCCAGCTTAAACACCATACCACCATAATTCCACAGAATATATTCATTTTGCATCCTCCGGCTGGGTGTGGCCCGGCTCCACCTGTGAGGTAGGAACCGAGCCACTGGGGGGTAGAATATCGTCCCAACGCCGGCCAACGGCGAACGAACCCGCCATCAGCGCCAATATCGTTAAGAGCGTGATTATGTCCTTGCCAAGTATCTCCCACTTCACGATCTCCGGCTTCTCGTTTCGCTTTAGCTGTTCAATTATGTTCATGCTATTTCCTTCCTGTTCAAATATGGTGGGCAGGGCAGGATTCGATTCCTGCAATGTTTCGGGCGACTACACAACACCGGGATTCTCAACCCCTGCATCGCTCTAAGCTGCACCTGCCCATTATTAAGTTTTCAAAGTGCCGGGATAACGCGCCCGGCTCGCGTCTAAGGAGTTCTTCACATCGCTGTTACAAGGCCACCGGCGACTGGGCCTGATGAAAAGAATTATCTGACTTCACTACCCTGCAACGAAATCAAACCTCAAGCCGGTCCAAGATACCGCACAGTTGGCCAATACAGCTTTGGACACTGTTGTTGCTGGCGCTGATTTGGGCGGCCATCGGAACAAGTGTTTCGGCTGCTGTTTCTGGTGTCGGCTCTGGTTTTGGGGGTTCGCTCAGGAGATTTGAAAGCCGAGCCTCCGTTTTGCCGACAATTTCCTCCAGCTCTTTCGACAAGTTGCTGTGTCGCTGAAGTTCCCTTAAAACCTGCCCTCCTTGTTTTCCTGCAACTGCATTCTCGTTCATGTTCTTTCTCCTAAATTAAAAGATTAAGGCAAGCCGTCCCCACCGGACGTGCTTGGGGAAACAAACCATTAGAGGAGCAGCTTGCCTGGAATTCATTTGGTCCGTTTCCCGTACCAACATTATAGTGCTTGCCCTGGCAAAAAACAAGCAACTACATGGAAACACCGCATCCGTGGTGCCAGAACGCGGATATTTTATTCTGCGTAGACACATGGGGAATAGGAAAGGCCCCCCGCTTCGGCGACGAGGGACCCCCGAGGAGTGATGATGAAAAGCTCTATTTGCTCGCTTTGATCAGGTTCTTAATTTCGTTGAATCCAGTGCGTACGTCCACTTTTAGTTCGTCAATCCCCTCTTTCAGGTGCTTATGCTCAGCATCGTTCGCCTTGCCGCGTTCTTCACATACGTCCCTGTAGACCAAATCATCAGCCTTGGGGTGCCGATTGCTGCCAGTGACGTGCTTGAGGAACCACGCATACAGCCCAAGTACAGGTGCGCTTACAAACCCTACTACCTTCCAGTCGTGTGCGTCCACGGGTGTCTCCTATCGCTGCATTTGCAATGCCAAATCAATCTTTGCGCCTACCTCTGTGCCCTTCGGCTTGAAAAATCGCTTGAACTGCGGGGTTTTCCCCTTCAGGAACTCCCGTGCTACGTTTCTACGGAACGCCTCCTCTTGTTTCAGAGGTTCTAATGGCCGGAACTTAACGCCAGTGGTGGCACCCAGAACCCTGCTTGGCAATGGAACTGGCCCTGGCCGAAGGCTCCTGATAGTGCCAGTCAACCGAGCCGTTGGAAGACTCTGTTCCAGAAATCGCCCAAAGTCAGTGATGGGTTTATCAAAGAACACGTTTTTGCCTGTAGCAAACTCTATCGGCTTCAAAGTAAGCGGATTAAGCCTGGCAAGCACTCTCGATGATCTTCTGCGCAGCCGGTTGGCAAAGCCCACCCCTGGCCCCGCCAAAGGCCCAAACGCTTCCTCAATCGGTAGCCCTGCCCCCGTAATCACTTGCTTGAGCCCCTGCTTGTTCCTGAACGGCAAAGGTATAACCAATCGCTCATTCCACCAATCAGGGTATGTCTGAGCCTGACCCTGCAACTGTGGGGTCCCGCCAGCCAAATGAGAGAATACGGCTTGTTTCGCTGGTTGCGTCAGAAGCGTGTCAGTCTGCAGCGCAAGATTCTTGCGTGCAAAGGTGTAGAAAAAGGCTACCCTGTCCCGGAATATCCGTTTCTCAAAGTCCGACAAATCTCCGTAGTCGAATAAATGCTTCTTTACACTGCGAGCAGCACTGAGGGGGTCAAGCCCCGCCCCTGCTTTCTCGACGAAGTGGGCTATGCGGGCATGATCTTCAACTGCAAGGCCAATATTCCTTGTGGCGTTCCAGAAGGCGTCCTGCCCCTTGAAATGCCTGCCCAGTCTGGTTTTGGCGCGAGGTTGCAACCCGGTAGCGCCGGGAACCTCAATAATGTCCAACATGCCCGGGGACTTGTGCAGGATGCCGTTTTTCTCCATCGTGCGCCAGAAAGCGGCTCCATCCACTATGCCTGTTGCCGTCGGGACGGAAGGCCACTGCACGCTACGGGCAGCCTGCTCGAAAGGGATATTGAGTGCTTTGGCCCGCTTGGATGTTGCGGCAGCAGCTTTCTGTAACCTTATGGACATCAAGTAAGACTGTGGGTTCTTTACACCACCTATCCAGTTTAGAACGTAGTTGGAAAAATGGTTTCGGGCATGAAACGCCGGGAATGGCACCGTGAAGGCACCTTTTAGATACCTCGTAACGTCCGCATACGCCGTGCTCAAAGCCTCCGGCCGGAGAATCACATCACGCATCTGCAACATGGACTCGGCCACTTCTTTCGGCAAAACTCTCCCTTGCGTAGCGGCCCTGTCGAATAGCAGGCCGGTTCTCTCCATGAACTCTGTCAAGGGGAAGCTGTCGGCGATCTCTCCGGCAGGTTTGGCGAACTCGTCTACAGCCGCTTTGTAGAACTGCACCACACCCCGCGACTGTACGGACGATGCCGCTCTCTGGAACCCTGCACGGGCAAAGGACGGGTCGAATACGTTCTCGCCCTTGAACCCTAATCCCTTGAATACGTCGTTGACCTGGCCCCGCGTGAGGCTCCCTGTGCCACCCCTACCCTTCTGTGCAGCCAGCCGAGGGCTTATCTGCCGTGCCCTCAACAGGAAGCGTTCCTGTATTTTCGAGTCCTGGAGGAACCTGCGGGCGTCGTCAGTCAATGCCCCTGCCCTACTGACATAACCGATAAGCTCGTCAACCTCGCCTACCTTGATGCCTAATGCCTGCTCGGCCTCCAACAGCTTCCTGTTAGCATCAGGGCCAAACTGCTTGGCTAATGCCTTAAACTCGGGGCGAGCAGCTTCAGGGACTTCACCTATCAGCCTTGCAGCTTCGCGTTTATGGAACCTGCCAGCCTCTACGGCTTCTTGGATAGGCTTAATGTCTTGTCTGAGAGCGGTCTTGCGGGCACGGGTGAGTTTTCGCTTACTGAGGGCCAACCGACCTTCAATTTCTTTTACAACGCCGAGTCGTCCCGCTTTGGTTGTGGGGCGTACCGCTTTATCTATGGTCGCCTTCTGTGTCGCCAGACGGCCCTCAAGGCTCCTGATTTGCTGCTTGATGCCCTTGGCACCCTTCTCGACCCGTGCCACCCTCTCGGCAGTTACGGACGCTATGCGGCGTCTGACGGCCTCTGGGGCGAACTCAGACTCGACGAACTTCGTCATCAGGGCATCGGCTTCGTCGAAGTTCTTGGTATTGAACAGTTTGCCCAACTTAACCTGTAACTGGCTGAAGCGTTCCATCGCCTCGCGTTTATGGAAGTCCGGCAAATCACGGGCATAAGTAGTGAACAATTCATGCAGCTTCGAGTGCTCACTGCTCACCCGTCGCGTAGCGGGAAAGAACTTGCTGCCGATAAGACTCTTTTTCCACTTGGTAGCAATCGTATCAAGATTCTGCCAGAACTTCGCGCTGCCTTTGAACACGGGAATCCGTTTACCAGGCAAACCCAACTGCAAGACGGCCCTCTGGCCTTTGCCTGCCTGCGCCGCCCACCCCTTTGCCAGTCCCGGTTGCTGCCCTGCGTCGATGACTGTCTTGAGAGCCTTCGTGAAACCCTTGGAGATATTGGTGGGGATAGGCTTGCCAGCTTTCACCGCAGCCATAGCAGTTTTCGCCAACTCAAGGTTCTTGCCACTGCCTATAAGCCTCTGGGCTCTACCCAGTTTAGTCAGACCTGCACCGCCGACAAGCCAGAGCGGGTCCGCGACTATCTCAACCAACAGCCCCAACACGTCAACAAAGTCGATCTTGCCCTTGACCTGCTTCTGCTTGCCGAAGAACTTCTCGATGACCTCCGTGCCCCTGACACGTTCGTCCGGGTCGAGAGCGACGTTGATGCCCGTCAAATCCTCGATCACCTGTGCAAAGGGGATAAGGCCCTTGAGGCCGCCCAACTTGCCGACGAGCAAGGCCCGGGTAGCATTGCCCGGCCTGTCCAGCAAATCCAACAGCTTGACGAAGAAACCGGGAGAGTGCTTCTTGAGGATTTGCCGACCTAAAAGCTCTTGAGCTGCTTTTTGCTGCAAAATCTCTGCGGACTTGTTTTTGTACTGGTAATATGTCTCAAGTGCCGTTGGCATATCGTCTCACTAAAAACTCCCTGTTGCGCCCGCTGGTTGTATCGGTGGCGCTCCACCAGCCGAAATCGCAGGTTCCGTAGGGCCATCAATCAAATCAAAAAGTTCTTGTACTGCTTCCGGAAATTGGCCACGATAATACCTGGCGTTAAGGCCGCCGCCT
>SDBT01012164.1_pt1 | contig 13826 bp, 10 predicted proteins | sample 2277101 | NCBI WGS metagenome assembly SDBT01 (sample SAMN10404973, study PRJNA504765) | marine sediment metagenome | isolation source: marine sediment core GS10_PC15, 103 cmbsf | place: Arctic Ocean: Southern Knipovich Ridge | collected 2010
TCTCGGAAAGCCCCAAATTCTTACCCAGGCCGTCTGTTACCGTAAACTTTATCCAGGAGGCGTGCTTGGGTGGAAAGGAAACAGCCTTGGGAGATCCGTCATTGGGAATCATCAAGACGCGTTCTTTACTGCCATCGCTAAATTCAAGAATGCCTCCTGCTGTGTGTTCTTGTTCTGTTGGACGATCATAAAGCACTACCTTTGTGATCGTCTGCTCTTGGGGCCATGCCAGTTGAATCCAGGGATATTTGATATATCCGTAAAAACGTGTATCCCCTTTGCAAGCCCATTCTCCCTGGTCTGCCATGCGGATAATGTTATCAATAATATAGCAGGCTTTATAATCATCGTTGAATTCGGAAGAGGCCGTCACCTTAGCCAGCGGTGCAATATTGCCTGGCCCTGCATACACCAGACTCGACCACACAGATACAATAAAGAGCATAACTACGATTCTTATCAGGGATTTGCGAATACAATTACTCATGTGAGGGCTCCGAAACTGAAATTAAATATCAAAATGATAAATAAGGGCATTTGGCCTGTTAATTTTTGTTACTCCTGTATGTTATCGATATCTTGAGCATATTCAATGATCTATGATTCAATGTTGTTTTACAATATTCGCTTCAGAATCGAGTAGACGCTTGCCAGTATAGTTGTTCTGACAATACTCTTCAATGATCTGTTCATATTCATGGATCAATCCTTTTGTACGGACCATTGCAACAACGATCTGATCAGTTGACATTCCTTAGTTTTTTTTTTTTTATAAAATTTGTGTTTTTCGGCCAGAATCTAAAGTTCGATGGCTTCATAATTCATGAGAATTGATACAGCCCAATGGATCGCTCCGGTCATTGAAAACGTTGCCACATTTTTGGCCTTCTGTAATCCCCTGAAATTATAGAAGTTATGGGGTGGGCGATTTTTCTGAATTGGTGGATAATTGGCTGTTAGGTTGTAGTCGGATTGTATTCGAGATGGAGTACAATATCCTGGGATTTAAAGCATGCGAGAACTGCTCAAGGCAATGCGCAAATTCGAATGAGTGAGTGCCATGTCCCACTCTCGCGTGGGCTACGTGCGAAAAAAGACAAAACGCCCACTATAGTAAAAGGGCTGGCAAATTGAGATAGTTATCTTTGTTTATTAGCCCCGTACATTGAATCCGATGGACTAATGAGCCCTGTTCGTGTAATATTGTCTCTGTAGATCTGAATGTGTCTTACATTGTGTGCATATACGACTTTCGAACAGACATATAAATCAAAGGACAAGGAAATGTTAGTATTCTCAACTCCTCTCAAACCAAGTCTCCATATCGCAGTTTCTTTGGTAACGATCTTATGTGCTTCGATCCTCATTGAGCCGATGGCCTGTGGTCAAACACCTGCAGCTATGAACTATCAAATGCCTCCGAAGACGATATCTGATTTGATTGATGCACCTCCAACTCCAGGGGTCGCAATTGATCCAACTCATCAGTGGTTGCTGATAATTGACTTGCCAAATCTTATTTCAATCGAGGAACTATCCCAACCCGAACTTCGTTTGGCTGGAAGTCGGATTAATCCCATGACACATGGTCCGAGTCGAGGAAGGTATTATACGGCTCTAAGACTATTGAACATAAAAACAAGGGACCAGGTCGCTATTGAGGGAATACCAAAAAATGCCAAAATTCGTAACGTAAAATGGTCACCCGATGGAAAAAATGTTGCTTTTATTACAACTAAGGAGAACGACCAAGATCTCTGGGTAGCCCAGGTAGATACAGGATCAGCCAGGAAGTTGATTTCTGATCGAGTCAACAGTGTTTACACTCCCTTTGTATGGCTTCCGGGCAACAGGACACTATTGTGTACGATTATTCCAGCAGGCTTAGAAAAGCCACCTGCCAAACCAATGGTTCCTCAGGGCCCTGTCGTTCAAGAGGCAACTGGTAAGAAGACTCCGGCGAGGACCTATCAAGATTTGCTTAAGAACTTCCATGATGAAACACTGTTCGAACACTATTTCAAGGTTCAGGTTGTTAAGCTAACGTTGGATGGAAACAAACATCCCATTGGTGATATTGGTATTATTCGCAGGATGGAACCATCACCAAATGGACAATACATCCTTGTTGAAATTCTGCACAGACCATTCTCATACGTTCTACCAGCTTCTCGTTTTCCTAAGAAGATTGAAATCTGGGATATGGACGGTCACGTGGTTAAAGAAATTGCCGACCTACCTTTAGCCGATGAAGTTCCCATCGCTTTTGGATCAGTTCCAACTGGTCCTCGGGCTTTGGGCTGGCGGTCTGATATGCCAGCCACATTACACTGGGTTGAAGCACAGGATGGTGGAGATCCTAAAGTAGAAGCGGATATCCGTGACACGATCTATACGTTGGATGCTCCGTTTACCGATGATCCAAAATCCCTGCTCTCATTAAAATTGCGATACTCGAATATTATGTGGGGAAACAAAAACTTAGCATTGGTTTATGAACGGTGGTGGAAAGACCGACGAATCCGCTCGTGGAAGGTCAATCCTTCAATCACAACAGATAATGCAACTCAATTGTTCGATTACTCCTGGCAAGACAGATATAACGATCCAGGTCGGCCCCTCACTAAACAGTTGCCCAATGGCTACTGGGTTCTGTTAACAGACAAACGTGCCAGGTCAATCTATTTGTTAGGAAGGGGAGCATCCCCAGAAGGAGACCGTCCCTTTATTGACGAATTCAACTTGGCCCAGATGAAACCAAACCGTCTTTGGCAATCTCAGGAACCGTATTTCGAAAGACCCATTGACTTGGTAGATGTCGAAAAGCGAATTCTTCTGACCAGAAGGGAATCGATCAGCGAGCAACCCAACTACTTTCTTCGTAATCTAAAGAAGGACACGATATCCCAAATCACCCATTTCCCTCATCCCAGCCCACAATTGGTGGACGTAAAAAAAGAACTGATACGCTATGATCGTGAAGACGGTATAAAGATGACGGCAATGCTTTATCTTCCTCCAAACTATAAGGTTGAAAACGGACCGCTACCGATGCTCATGTGGGCGTATCCGGTAGAATACAAAAGTGCTGATGCAGCCGGACAGGTGACCGATTCACCGTTCCGTTTTATCAGAGTGGGCTGGTCGTCGCCGCTACTGTGGTTGATGGAAGGTTATGCAGTGCTCGATAATACTACAATGCCGATCGTAGGGGAAGGAGACGATGAGCCTAATGATAAATACGTCGAGCAACTGGTCGCGAGTGCAAAGGCTGCTGTGGATGAGGTGGTGCGTCGGGGCGTTACCGAAAAAGGGCGAATTGCTATTGGTGGGCACTCCTACGGGGCGTTCATGGCTGCGAACCTCCTGGCTCATTCTGATCTTTTTTCAGCCGGGATAGCTCGCAGCGGTGCTTACAACAGGACTCTAACACCCTTCGGCTTCCAGTCTGAGGAGAGGACCTTGTGGCAAGCACCGGAAGTCTATTTCAAAATGTCCCCTTTTATGCATGCAGATAAGGTAAACGAACCGATACTCTTAATTCATGGGGAAGTGGATAATAATTCTGGAACATTCCCCATGCAAAGTGAACGTTTCTACAGTGCTGTTAAAGGCCATGGCGGTATTGCGAAATTGGTCATGCTGCCCCTTGAAAGTCACGGCTATCGTGCACGTGAATCCGTAATGCACATGTTGCGGGAGATGACCGAATGGCTGGAAAAATATGTGCGGAAAGCTGAGGCAGCCGAATAGAGGACTCATGCAAAACTTTGGATATCAGTTTAAAGAATGGAAATGCTAATGATATTTTGTGCCTAAAAGCAGGAGAAAAGATAAGCATATGCTGAAAGTCAGTGTGACCTGCTCCATCTGGAATCCAAAAACGATAAAACGAAAGGTAGCGGCATGAAAGTTACAAGACATTCTTCGGGCATCTTAATGATTTTGTGTTTTTTGCTTTGTCCGGGATCTAACATCACGGCTGAACGTATGAAAATCGACACATACGACATAGTTATCCAAAATACTATGGTTTTTGACGGATCTGACAGGCCGGCTTTTCCGGCCGATGTAGCGATCAAGGATGATACCATTGTAAAAGTCGAAAGTTCGATTGACGCAGATGCGGCAAAAGTCATCGATGGCAAAGGGCTTTATGTCTGTCCGGGTTTCATTGACCTTCATACTCACGTTGACTACGGAATGTATTTCTCTGAGCATAGGTCATGTTTGAATTATCTCAAGCAAGGCGTAACCACGGTGGTGGTCGGACAGTGCGGAAGTAGTGCCTGGCCCATATTTGAAAAAGCCAAAGATCAGATAAGGCGATGGACAGAAGAAGGAGTTGGCCCTAATGCAGCCCTCTTGGTGGGGCACGGTACAGTTAGACAAATAGTCATGGGGAAAGAAGACCGAGAACCTACTCCAGAGGAATTAGCCCAGATGAAATCACTAGTTACAGAGGCAATGGAACAAGGTGCTTGTGGTCTTTCAACTGGTTTGATCTATGCCCCCAGCAGTTATGCTAAGACGGATGAAATTGTCGAACTGGTTAAGGTCATCGAGCCATACGGAGGGATTTACCATACCCACATCCGTGGGGAAGGTGATAAGCTTCTCGTGGCTGTTGAGGAAGCCGTTGAGGTTGCAGAAAAAACGGGAGTACGAGTCCACATTTCCCATCTTAAAGTCATTGGTAAGAAGAATTGGGGATTGGTCGAACAAGCCTGCGATTTCATCGAGAAAGCCCGGAAGAACAATCTGAAGATCACTGCAGACCAGTATCCTTATCGTTTCAGCAGGGGTAATCCCTATACACCACTTATTCCAGAGTCTGTTTGGAGGGGAAAAGAAGATATTCAGAGATTGACCTCTTCAGATGTCGAAAAAATCTTTGATCTTCTTAGAGACTCGGAGTTGATCGAATTGTATAAGAAAACGACTCCCTATGTGCCTATAACGGAACGCCATGAACAGTTTCTAAATGAACTTCCTCGAAGAAGGTTAGTGCAATTGGTCAGCCAAAATTTGCTAAGTCCGTCAGAATTTCAAGGATCGGGGAATACTAGAGAAAGAATGCTTTTTCTGAAGCGGATGAATGATCCCAACGAGGCAGAAGTGATTCGAAAGGCGATCAACGATCATATTGATAGTCTATCAGGAGCCGAAGACTTCATTATTGGCACTTGTGTTGAAAAAAATCTTGAAGGAAAGTCCTTGAAAGAAGCAGCAGCAATCAAAGGGAAGTCCGTACCAGATGTGGCCATCGAACTGGAGCTTATGGGAGCCAGGTGCGTGCCCTTGAAAATATGTGAATCAGATATTGAGCACATTATGAAAAAAGACTACGTGGGTACGGGAAGCGATGGAACTATACCTAAGTATGGCATGGGTCACCCCCATATCCGATCCTATTCCACTTTTCTTCTCAAGATCAAGAAATATGCTCTTGAAAGAAAAGCTGTCTCTGTGTCCCATGTTATTCGTTCTCAGACATCTCTTCCTGCTCAGATCATGAATTGGGATGATAGAGGCTGGATAAGAACAGGGTACAAGGCTGACATCGTGATACTCGATCTGGACAATATTGTGACCGGGGCTTCCATTTCACAACCCCATCAGTACTCTAAGGGTATCGAGTATCTGATCATCAACGGCCAGATGGTCTTGGACCATGGTGAGTGGAACGACAAACTCCCAGGGAAGGTTCTCAAGTAGAAGGGAGCGTAGGCATGTTGGATCGGGATCTCCTGTGGATATTATGCTCAGAGTGCCAAATAAACTTAGTTCCTATTTCCGAGGTGTTGGACAAATTCGATGTACTGTTACAGAATATGCTGCTAATCCGGCTCATGGGTCCGGATCGACAGAAACTTGAGAAGCTGACGGGAAAGAATTGGGACCGAGTAACTGCTCCCAAAGATGAATCTCTGAAGTCTGTTGCTCGAATTGTTGGCAAGCAGATCGAACAGAAAAGGCAGGTGGTGGTGAATGTGAACAATCACTATGAAGGATGTGCAGTATTAACGATTGATAGGATGATAGACATATTGCACTATTGAGTGACAAGTTTCTCAACACACTAGCTGATATAGAGAACATGATTGAACTCTACGTAGCTTGGAACAAACCAGAAAAAGCCGAAGAGAGGCGAGCAAAACTGACACAAACTGAAGCTGTAGAACAGTGAAATATCACCCTTATCATGAGCTGAAAAAACACCTCGCTTATATGGTGACTTTATGACACCAAAATGTCTCCACAGACCTTGATTTTGCCCGAAGCGAGTCCGAATACACGTCATTTTTTGGCCCCATAGCGGCTTTTTCAGGGACGTTATAGTGTTCAATGAACGATGCGATTTCCCGCGCCAACCTGCAGCCACACTGCCAAGGTGAGGGGTAAGAGAGCAATGCAATTAGCAAGGCCATTTTGGGGGCCAGGATGAGATTTGAAGGGTCAACCAAGTACACATCTCGCCACCCCTGTTAGTCTACAAAACTATCCGTGAAAATCTCTCCTCATAGGGAATTCCCCGTGGGAGAAGGTGACCCGGTTAGCTTGCACATATAACGTTTCTCTTCTGTAATGATCTGTTCTAGAATAACCTTGGCCTCTTGATCTTCAGTGAAATCCTTAAGGCCTCGAAAGAATGTTATTGCTGCCTTTGTATTGATAAAGGCGTCTTTGACAATTTCGGATGGACTCTCGCATCCGGTGGGCTTGCGGAGTGGATATCGTTTGCTGGCGAAGACAGTCAGATCGGTCATGACTTCGGGATGAATGCGAAAGTAGTCGTCGGAATTGACGGGCGAGTGCAAGTTGACGGCTGGCTCTCTACTCTGCCAGCCTTTTGCACAGATTCCTTCGCTGAGCGTCGAGAGTAAACAGTGTTGACATCGCCATCACCCGTAAAATCAGCGGATGCGCCCAAATCGTAGTCAATTTTCATCTATTGAGCGGCGAATCCGGCAAAGTCGGCGAAATCCGCTCTGTCATCACCGTCCATATCCACAGGGTCAAGTCTCGAATAGTGATAACCCATATCGACAACATCCATGTCCCCGAATTCATCTGTGCGGGTTGTCAATTTGTCCATTTCGAGCTTAGTTGCCAAGTCGTTTCCTGCATCCACACAGGGGCTATTTTGGGCTTGTCCTGCTGCGATTTGACTCAGATAGTAATCACCCTGTGAGCCGAATGTGAACAGGGGGTCGCTGTTGATGTTTCCAGTTCCTCTGGACTGATCTGTCCAGCCTTGGACGAGACAATGATTGACGTCAGGCGTACCTCCATAGATCTGAGCGGTCTCTCCCGTACCACTGCCATCTGTATTTGCCCAAAGGATACAGTTGACCAACTTAGGATAGCAATCGTCCCAGTTGTACAATCCACCTCCTTCGAATGTCGCAGAGTTGTCGCTGATAGTACAGTTTGTCAGGACTATGTTGCTGTTGTCTCTATTGCAGATCGCGCCGCCACTATCATTGGCCGAATTCATGGCAAAGAGACAGTTAAGTAGATTGGGGTCGCTATTCTCCCTGTTGTACATTGCAGCCCCAATGGACCGGGCGATGTTGCCGCGAAAAACACAGTTGAGCAGCAGCGGATTACTCTCGTTCCTATTGAACATTGCACCGCCGTTGTCACGTGATGAATTGTCGGTGAAAACACAAGTGTTCAGATAAGGGCTGCTACCTTCGCGATTACACATTGCACCACCATCGTCACCGGCAAGGTTGGCGCTAAAAGTACACCTGATCAGATTTGAATTGCTATTCCAGAAATAAAGAGCCCCGCCATCCTCTTGGACTGAATTCCCGCTGAACGTGCAGTCGGTCAGCGTTGAGTTGCTGTCGAATTCAGCTATCGCGCCGCCGTCCTCTTGTGCCCTATTCTCAATGAACGTACAATTGTTCAAGATTGGATTGCTGTGGAAGTTTGCAATACCCGCACCATCATCCTGGTCCGCTGAATTTCCACTGAAGGTGCAGCCGATCAACATTGGGCTGCTGTCGAAGTTCGCCATCCCGCCGGCATCATTACCTGCCTGGTTGTCACTGAATTCACAGTTGATCAGCTCAACGTCGCTCTGGGCCGAATTGTACATGCCGGCGCCGCAATCGATTGCAGAGTTGGCAGTAAAAATACAGTTGATTAGTTTTGGTTTACTCTCTTCCCCATTGAACATTCCGCCACCATCGTCTGCCGAATTGCTACTGAAGGTGCAGCTATCGAGTGTCGGGCTGGCGAAAATATTGTAGAACCCACCGCCTTTTTTACTGGTCGAGTTCTCGTGGAAGGTGCAGTTGATCAAGGTCGGATGACTGATATTGTTGTATATTCCTCCCCCGGAGGCGTAGATCCTCCGGGAGCTTTCATCATCACGAACGACATAATGTGTAGCTGCGTTGTTGCTAAAAGTGCAATTGGTCAACGTGGGATTGCTGTTAAGGTTGTACATTCCCCCGCCTCCGCGGCACCCTTCGTTCTCGCGAATTAAGCAGTTGGAGATCGTAGGGTTACTACTATTTGTACAGTAGATGCCGCCACCTCGATTGGCCATGCCCCCGCTAATGGTAAATCCATCAAGAGTTGCAGTGTCTGTTTCGCCGTTTTGAAAAATAAATCCGCGTCCCTGTTCCAGGCAATTTATCGTGCAAGCATCCGCTCCTCCGGCACTGCGAACTGTGATTGCCTTGCCTTGGAAGTCAACATCATAATTGCCGCTACCCGTGTACGTACCATCAGCCACAATAACAGTATCTTCGGTTCTTGCCGCATTGATAGCCGCTTGAATGTTGTCGAATTCATATTCTGGTCCCAACCCTACGGTGATTGTTCGAGCCTCGGCCCAACTGGTTAACAGCAGGAATACCGCGATGGTTACACAGATATTTTGTTTTTTGTTCTGATTCACTTTATTTCCCTTTCAAAACACTAAACTAAGTGAGAACAAGCTATCCCGAGCTGTGCATGACGGCAAACGCAACCAGCCCGTCTAAAAGCCTGGTTAAGCTGCTTGGCTCCATAGTCAGATACGCAAAAAATTCCACATATTGCAGGAATTTCAAAAAATCATGGGATTTGTTGCTCTTACCCATATGGCAAACAGTGTGCGGCACATACGGTCTTCTGGCTATCAAGCGGGTATGCCCAGACATGTCTACACTGAATACCTGTAAGGTTAACAAAGAAAATAGGAAGCTGATGCTTGCAAATGCGATCGTTTTCCAGTACAATAATACCCGGACATGCTTCGGCATTGAGCGAATGTTTTCTTTGTGGTCAGGAGCCTTATGGCTAACGAGGTGGGAGCTGTTCTTAGCAAATCTGCGATTTCGGAATAACGGCTATGAAGTCCGATGAATACACAAGTATAGGGGGAACAAGGAGAACCTTCCAGACTACTCACTGGACTGCAATCGAAAAAATAGGATCGAATGATAATATCTGCAATCGGGCGCTGGTCAGTGATTTGCTCAAAACCTACTGGAAACCCGTCTATTGTTATCTGCGACAAAAAGGGTATGTCAATGAGGAAGCCAAGGACCTAACCCAGGGTTTTTTCCATGAAATCGTGCTTGGTCGCAAGTTGATCCAGCGGGCTGACCACACAAAAGGACGGTTCCGAACACTCCTGCTGACGGCCCTGGACCGCTATCTTACGAGTGTTCATAGAAGACAAACCGCGCAGAAGCGTTTACCGAAAGACAGATTTGTCCAGTTGGAACACATAGATCTTGCCGACTTGCCTGAACCGGTTGGCGAGTTAACTTCGGAGGAGTCTTTTAATTATGCATGGGTATCGGAATTGCTCGATCAGATGCTGGCAGAGGTAGAAGCTGAATGCGACACACGCGGCATGACAGTCCACTGGAAGGCATTTCACGCCCGGGTTCTGCAGCCGATCACGGAAGGGACAGAAGCTCCCTCATTAGCAGAGATATGTAACAGATTTAGCATTGAAGATGGAGCCAAAGCCTCAAATAAGATCTTGTCCGTGAAAAGACGTTTTCAAGCGGCAATGAAGCGGCATCTGCGTCAATCAGTAGCCTCAGACGCTGACATTGGCGAGGAAATAAGGGAATTAATGCGGTTCCTTGCGAAAAAAACGGCAATATGACAAATACTTTGCGTATCTGTTATTGAAGAACGAAACTTTGGCTATGTGGTCAGGCTCCTCCCGTGGACAGCAGTAGGCAGAAACCTGTTAGAGGGCATTTGATTCGTATTTTCATTTTGGGAGAAGATCATGGACAAAAAATCAACATATGGTCTGAAACTTGAACAATTAGCGAATCTTTTTTCCATAGGTATCGAAAAGGAAAATCCCGTGGATGGAATCTGCGATGACGAAAGGATAGCAGGTCTGTTGCATAACCAGCTTACGACTGCATTGCCCAAAGGTTCGTTTTTGCTTGATTCTCTCCTTGTGGTAATGGCACGACTGGGTTGTGAGACGCGATCATTGGCCGGCAAATCACTTGGCGAGGTGCTATTGGACTCCAAATCCGACATTGGTTTGCTACAAGCTATCAAAGATTACAGTAAAGAATTATCCTGCAGCTTAATGTCCGAGGCTGAAACAACAGTTGCAATTACAATATATTATGCAGCTATAGCCAGTTCCCTGCTGCATCACAACAAAAAGATCACTCAGTATTCCTACGAAACACTTGCTCAATCTTTTGCTTTATTGATTGAGAAAAAATGGATGGCGCCGCAATTAGCAAAGCTGTTTACCCGGGCCAGTAACATTTGTCAGGATAAGCGAGCCGACAAATGAAAGAGAACAGAAAGGACAAGTCAAGTGAGAGCAACGAGCTGCCAACTATAAGTGGTTCTACACCAGAGCAAGTCGGGGCTTTTTCCGTTCCTCCTCCGCAGATTCAGGGCTATGAGATTATTGGCGAACTTGGCCAAGCGGGGCAGGGGCGGGTTTGGCGAGCTATGCAGTTGAGTACTCACCGTGAAGTGGCTTTGAAAGTCCCCATGGTTGGATTGCTTAGCTCGAGAAAGGCCCTCGCCCGCTTCGAACGTGAAGTGGAGTTGGCCGCTCGCTTAAAGCACCCTAATATAGCCCGCATCTATGACAGTGGTATTTACGAGGGGCTTTACTACTATGCGATGGAGCTTATCACAGGAGTGTCCCTGGATCAATATGTGGAGCAACATGATCTTACTCAACGATAGATTCTGGAGTTGATGCGGACCGTCTGCAAAGCCATACAGCACGCTCATCAGAATGGTGTAATTCATCGGGACATAAAGCCCTCCAATATCATGGTGACTGAAGAAGGTCAACCCCATATAGTGGATTTTGGCCTGGCGATGAGTACTCTCGGTGGTGACACCTTTAAGACTGTATCTGTTGAAGGAGAGGTGACCGGCACACCTGCGTACATGTCACCTGAACAGGCGGCTGGGCATCATGAACGGCTTGACACGAGAACTGATGTGTACTCGCTCGGAGTAGTGTTTTACAGGGTCCTGACCGGCAGTTTCCCCTATGATGTCAAGAGCTCCATGCTCAATACACTGCGGAATATCCAGGAGGCCGAGCCGACGAAGCCGTCGGATGTGGTACGTAATCTCGATCGAGATATCGAAGCTATTGTGCTGAAGGCCCTGGCCAAGGAGCCAGACGACCGGTATCAGTCCGTCGCCGAATTGCTGCATGATATAGAATGTTGGTTAAAAGGTCTGCCGATTTCAGTCAGATCAGCAAGCTCGGTCTACCAGTTAAGTAAGCTCCTTGCTAAGCACCGCTATACGAGCGTGGTTATTGCGCTTTTAATTGTGATTGTATCTGGCTTTTCATACTTTTCTTTTCAGCTATACACCAGATATCGGCGAACCAATGAGGACCTCATAGAGGATAATAAGGCGCTTAACAAAAGTCTGGAGGTGTTGACAGAACTTGCTCCAAATGAAACCTTCGCTCGCTTTCTACATGACTGGCATAAGAGTAGCTGGGAACAGGCCGCGTACGCCGTACGTTTTTTCGCCAGGGGAAGCCGAGAAGCTGTAGCAGCCCGGTTTTTGTTGAGTCCCAGTCTGTCGCCTGAAGAGATCGCCGAATTCAAGCAGAGATTTGAACAGAATGAACCCTGCTTTGGGGAGTTTATTATCGCAGAATACCATTACAAAAACAAGAACTGGCAAGAGGCAACCGAAGCCTACCGGAGATGCCTGTCATATGACGACTATTTGAAAGATAATATATGGCTTGTTACGCAGGTACAAAGCAGGTTGTATGAATTGGCTGAGAATGACCACAGCGCCGTAACTTCTTCGGCAAGCAAGGAGGATGAGCGATGAGATGCAGATATTCGAAAGCTCTTTTGGCCTGTAGATTCTTACGTGCATTTACGCTGATAGAACTGCTTGTCGTAGTGGCTGTCATTTCCCTTCTCCTGGCCATTCTAATGCCAGCGCTTCATACAGCTCGCACAATAACCAAACGCATAACCTGCCAGGGCAATCTGAAGCAAATCACTTTGGCATGGCATTTGTACTTTGACGAGAACGACCAGCGTTTTTGCCAGGGAGTTAACGTCAACCACGATTTTGGCGGCTGGAAAGGAAATGGGCTATACGCTCTCTCTCGTCCTCTCAACCCATACCTAAAATTGCCGCTTGAGATCGAAACGGAGTATGAAGCAAAAATATTTCGCTGCCCTGCCGACAGCGGCGGTATATTCAATCGCCCTCCACAACAATGGGCTTACTACTATTTTGGAAACAGCTATCAGACCAATAATTTGCTGATTGGGCCAGATCGGATAGGTGTTCCACGCGGCGAGCGCGGGGACTTTTACCGGGAGATTAACAAACGCCTCAAGGACCTCACGCGAAATGATGTATCTGATCCCTGTCGTTTATTATTAGTTGGAGACAATAACTGGATTACTCAATGGGACCCATCTTTCCCTGAGGGCAAGGACTGGCACGGTCGAAATGACTACTATAACTTTGGTTTTCTTGATGGTCATGTTGAATTCATAAGAATTTATAAAGATGTCTTCGTGGCACCGAAGTACCGTGTGCTCCCATTTGCTGAGATGGATAAATTGGTTCCCAACACATCTGACTAAGGAGGTGATACAAATGTTGATAAAAAATCGATATATAGTAGGACATTGGTCCTGTTCATCTGCATTTTTCTGGCGCAGCCAGCAGCAGCACGAATCATATACGTTGATGCTGGTGCCACGGGTGCGGATGATCCCTCAGGCTTAAGCTGGGCGAATGCCTACGACAGCCTTAAGAAGGCCCTCGACGAGGCTTCAAGCGGTGATAAGATTTTTGTGGCCCAGGGTGTTTACAGGCCGGCAGGGCTTAACGGCGACCGCGAAGAGACATTCAAGTTGAAGAATAACGTAGCCATTAGAGGGGGCTATGCCGGCTTTGGCAAACCGGACCCCGATGCCCGGGATATCGATGGATATAGAACCATCCTGAGCGGTGATCTGAACGGCGATGACGGACCGAATTTTGCCAACAATAGTGAGAACAGCTTTCACGTTGTCAACGGCAGCGGCACTGACGAGTCAACCGAACTGAATGGTTTCACCATCACCGGCGGTTATGCCTATGGCACACGCCCCAGAGAGCTCCACGGTGGAGGGATGTACAATGTCGCTGGTAGCCCGAAGATAAGGGACTGCACCTTCAGCGGAAACTACGCGGAGAACAACGGCGGCGGGACGTACAACGTAGATGCTTATCCTGTTTTGACCAACTGCATCTTCTGGGGCAACAGCGTTGAGCCTAGCGGATATACAGATGAGGGGGCTCAGATTCTCGTGACCAGCGGGACT
>SDBT01012165.1_pt1 | contig 13826 bp, 9 predicted proteins | sample 2277101 | NCBI WGS metagenome assembly SDBT01 (sample SAMN10404973, study PRJNA504765) | marine sediment metagenome | isolation source: marine sediment core GS10_PC15, 103 cmbsf | place: Arctic Ocean: Southern Knipovich Ridge | collected 2010
TCAATCTTCTTCCTCATCCTATTTGCCCCAAATGGAATTATATCATCTCTCCCCGTCTTTTCTCTTCTGTTTTTGACTAACTTTAAATCCAAGGGGAACTTATTTTCGAACAACCGCTAAGTAGTTACCCAAGACGTAAAAGAAACTAAATATCAAACTGTTGACCTAAATTGAACAATTCTTGCTGAATTCAAAAAAGGGGAAGAAAACAAATCCTAATAGTATTTCTATCATTTTTTTCTTATCTAGGAGGATATTTTATCTATTCGTATAGTTTAGCGTTGTAACATTATATTTTTTTGTGATACTTATATAGACTATTTAAATACACAAACTTATATATACCCTAGTATTTCTAATATTTATATAGAAAAAAACGAAAGAAAATGTTGAGAAAAATGGTTTTTCAAAACACTGGTACCTTTAAAGATCCTCCTGATTCAGCAGAGCAGCCTGACTTTTGGTTTTTAGGTTCACTTATGCAATTTGGGCTAAAAGCTCAAGGTAAGAATGGTCTTAAGTATTCCAGAATGTCGTCGATACACAACAAGATTACATACAAAGAAACTAATTTTGATGAGCGATTTCAGGCAAATTTAAGGGTAGGATCTCAACTTTCTGAATTTTTCCCTAAAAAATGGCTTAGCGAAATAACCGCAACAATTAGGAAAGTTAATGCAAAAAAAATAGGGTTAACAAGTGAAGATGATCGGTATGCAATGTACCTAGGTTATATCGAACTATACTTAGCTTTTCGTGGGCTTTCTTTGCTCGAATCTACTTTAGACGAAATCAACAAGACCCTCCGAATAGATATAACAATGTGTAAGGTTCGAAAATGGAAACTTAAACTAGTTCGCATAATTCCAGGTTTATTAGAAAATTACAAAATAATTGCAAAAAAAACTCAAAGAACGTCATTAGTAAGTACTGTAGTCCATGTTATGAATAAAGAACTATTTATACATGATAGTACGAAGAAAGAAACTTTTATGATTAAACAAAGGGCATTGCAAATTGCTAAAACTTTTTCATTCTCACAAAAAGCAAGACATATCAAAAAACCTGAAGTTTGGGCAAGAGCTATATGTTACAAAGCTCTAAAGGAAATAGCACCATCTTTTACAGATTTTCCCTTTCCAACTAAGCTATTAAGCACAAGGAAAGTCATTGAGAATAAGAAATGGCTGTTGGATCAAATTGTAGGAAATTAATTTTTTATTATAGAAATTGTATCATAATTTTAGAAAGTCATATATTTTTAGTTTATAAATGAAATCCACTTAAACTTTTATTCACTTTTATTAAAGTCATGTATTGATATTTTAAAGAGTAGCAATACCCCTTTTAATTCGTTAATTTGGGTTTTAACCAGGATAATTTTATATTAGTCTTAATAACAGAAGGAATGATTTCAATATTCGAAACCAAATTACTAAACTGAATTTTATAATTTTATTCACATTATACCTAAAAGATAGTCTTTATAACGGTCATGTGAATATATTCTAAATTGAATTATACAATTGATACAAAAGATAATTGAAGTGAAAAAATGAATAATGATACACATAGTAAAAAAGAAGATGATTTCAGGTTCGGTTGTGATTTACCACCATTCCACATGTTATTCAAGGCTTTTCCCCACAAGGGGTTCCCACATGGAAAAGGATATTTTATGAAAAACTTTGGAGATATTTTTAATTACAATTCTAATTCCCCTTTAACTAGAGTTAAACGGGATGATGAGGGATACAATATAGTGATGGAAATCCCAGGAATTTCAAAAGATCAGATAAATCTCGAAATTACAAATGATGAACTGTGGTTTGAAGCTAATAATGAGGAAACAAAAAAGGAGTATCGGTATCATCTGCATTTCAGAAAGCGTATCCAAACCGAAGGAATAACTTCAAAACTGAAAGCAGGAATTCTTACGATTAAAGCTTTGTTTCTAGAGCCAAATCCAAAAAGAAAAGTGGAAATCGAATAACCGAATTATCTTAATCTTCGGAGATGAGAAAAGAATGGCAAACCCAGAGTGTAAAGTACGAGAATCCATGGCAAAGGATGTAGGCCGTGGAATAATTCGAATTGATCCACAAATCGCGAAAATGTTAAATCTCTCCGCAGGGCAAGCTCTTCAGATAATTGGTAAAAGGAGAACGGCTGCCTTATATTGGCCAGCTTATCCTCAGGATCGTGGGACTAGAGTTGCCAGGTTAGACGGGAGTACAAGAAGAAATGCAGGAGTTGGAATAGATGATACAATCGAAATTGTGCCAATTGAGCCGAAACTAGCGACTAGGGTTGAATTTGCCCCTGTACAAAATATTCGAATTCAAGGAGTAGAAAGATATCTTAAACACATATTAATGGATCGTGTGTTGACAAAAGGGGATTATATTGAGATTCCCATCTATAATCAAAGAATTGTGTTAATCGTTTCTAAAATTAGTCCAAACTCTGATGCTGTAATTATGCAAGAGAAATCTAATATCATAATGTCTCAACGTCCAACAAAAGATGTCCAACAAGATGTTTTTACGAAGATTCGGTATGAAGATATTGGCGGATTATCAGATGAAATACAAAAAGTTCGTGAAATGATAGAACTACCCATGAAACATCCTGAAATATTTAAAAGACTAGGTATTTCACCTCCCAGGGGTGTATTGCTACATGGCCCTCCTGGAACAGGAAAAACTTTGCTTGCAAAAGCTGTAGCAACTGAGACAGAATCCCATTTCATTTCTGTGTCTGGCCCTGAATTCATGTCTAAATTTTATGGAGAAAGTGAACAAAGGATTAGACAATTTTTTGATGAGGCAAAGGAAAACGCCCCAAGTATTATTTTCATTGATGAAATCGATTCAATAGCCCCAAAAAGATCTGAAGTTACTGGAGAAGTAGAACGACGTGTCGTTGCTCAACTTTTATCAAATATGGATGGATTAAGTGAGCGAGGAGACGTGGTGGTTATCGGCGCTACTAACCGTGTGAATGCCTTAGATCCAGCAATACGTCGTGGTGGACGTTTTGACAGAGAGATTGAAATTGGTATCCCAAATCTACATGGTAGAGAAGAAATTCTGCTAATTCACGCAAGGGGGATGCCTTTAGCTGAAAAAGTGAATTTAGAGCATCTTGCAGAAGTAACTCATGGTTTTGTTGGTGCTGATCTTGGGCAGTTAACGAAAGAAGCGGCAATGAATTCTTTACGTCGGATAATTCCGAAAATAAACCTCGAAGAGGATATTATTCCTGAGAATGTTTTGAGTGAACTTGAAGTTTCTCAGAATGATTTTAATGAAGCACTTCTAGAGATTCACCCTTCTGCATTAAGGGAAGTATTTGTTGAGGTTCCTAACGTAGGTTGGGAAGATGTAGGTGGATTAAGCGCTGAGAAGTCTGAGATTCAACAGAGTATTGAGCTTCCACTCAAGCATCCAAAATTTTTCACACATATGGGCGCAAAACAGCCTAAAGGAATATTGTTATTTGGGCCTCCAGGTACTGGGAAAACCCTTTTAGCAAAAGCTGTTGCGCATGAAACCCAAGCTAATTTCATTTCCGTAAAAGGTCCAGAATTACTTTCAAAGTGGGTAGGGGAATCTGAAAAGGGCATCAGGGAAGTTTTTCGTAAAGCAAGACAAGCTGCCCCATCGATTATCTTTTTTGATGAAATTGATTCAATTGCTCCAGTCAGGGGAAAATCATTTGACTCTGGAGTAACAGAACGAATGATCAGTCAATTTTTAACAGAACTGGATGGATTAGAGGAACTGAAAGGAGTAGTTGTTATTGCTGCAACAAACCGCCCAGACATGATAGATCCTGCTCTTCTTAGATCTGGTCGTTTTGACAAATTAATTCGAATTGGATTACCTGGAGAACTTGGAAGATTCGAGATTCTCAAAATACATGCTGAGGATATTCCATTAGCTGAAGACGTCGATTTAGCAGAATTAAGTAAAAAAACTGAAAACTTTTCAGGTGCTGAATTGGCTTTATTATGTCATGAGGGTGTCTTATTAGCTATTCAAGAATATCTCCCAGACTTGGAAAATAGTGAAGACAGTTTCGAAGAATATAAAGTATCAAAATTACACCTCGAACTTGCCTTAAATAAGATCATGGAATCCCGTAAATCTGGTAGAATTAATCCTAATGAAAAGCTTGAAGGAATGCAACATGAAATAGATCGTTTGGCTTTTCACTAGGTTTGTATTCTTTTTTTTTCAATACCTTTTTTCTGTTTAAATTGCCTTTAATTACGTCGCAAAATGATAGATTCATTACACTAGGCTATTTTAATAATAAATACCATCATTAATCTAGATATTCCTTACTTGAATGCTTTCATTTAGAGCATCGATAAATCTAACTTAACATATAACAAATCTATAGCTCCAATTTCTTATAAATTCCTAAAAAAAGATTTCTCAAGTTTTAAAATCGTGAAAGATCCAGAGATCTGATGAAAAAAATGAGTAATCCTTATTATTGTGTTTAGTTAAGAAAAAAATCATATTCTTTTGGTGATTATGATGAATTCTAGCTTATTTGAAATCAGAGATGTAATTGATATGGATTTAGAAGGGGGAACACTAATAGAGTGTTTTCCCTCAATTAGTGCCTTAGCACTTATTACTGCAAATATATTGCTCGAAGCCAAACGTTCTCCAAGCGAAGATCATTCTGTACAATTCGATCAGATTGCTGTCGGAGATAGTAATCAATTGCCAGCAATTTGTGTTGTTTATTACTCGAAACCCAAGTTTCCTATACGCATATATGCTAATGCAGAGACGAAAGTTGCTTTGCTTGCTTCAGAAATACCTCAATATCCTCCGATAACAAGAGAAATCGGAAAAAGGATATTCAAATGGTCGAAAGAGAAAGGTATAAAGAGAATAATTTCTGTTGAAGGTTTTATTTCAGATTATACACAATCCCCTCAACAGATCCCGATGAGAATATTTGGTGTCGGAACAACTGAATCATGTCGTACTTTTCTAGAACAAAAACAGATTAATCCTTTAGATCATGGAGTAATTAAAGGGTTAAGTGCAGTTTTGCTTAATGAGGGTTGGTATGCTCAATCGGAAGTCATTGTACTTTTAGGAGAAGTCAGGCAACATTATCCCGAAGTTAGAACAGCTGCACGAATAATAGAAGTAATAAATAATCTTCTTCCAGAACTCAAAATTAGAATAGAACCGATTCTCGCCCAAGCAGAACAGATAGAACAAATGGCTCTTTCGATGAGAAATCAAGCTAGTGCTGCCATGGAATCCGAAGGAAAATTGCCTGCGAAAGATAAAACCTATATATAGAATATTACTAACTCGGATTCTCAAGTTTCTCTATCATCTGATTCAATTGTTCTTGAATCTCGGCGTTATTGTCACCAATAGTTGATATTCGTTCCCAGACATCAATTGAAAGTCCGTATTGTTGCAAATGTTCTGGGAGTACCTGTTGCCATTGATATGCCCCCATTTGAAAACTCGGGGCATCATCTAATACTTTTTGAAATTCTAATGATAGCTGTAGGTATAACTTCTGTTCTGTTGGTGTTAACTCGAGGTCTGTAATCGGTGATGGAAATGAAACTCCAGATGGTAGATTGAAACTTATTTTCAATTGCTTTGAGATTAGCTTGTAAGAATCCTCCATTCAATCACCTACGAGACGGAATGGAACTTGTTTATTATAAAAAAGATTTAGTAACAATAATCCGCCATATTGATATGGAAAAAGTAAACGATGGTCATAAAAGCCAACTTGTGCAGTGAATAAAAAGAATTTCTTAATTATGGCACATTAATGCGTTCTAATCCATTAATATAAGGTCTTAGCATTTTTGGTATAATAACTGATCCATCTTCCTGCTGATAGTTCTCAATTATGGCGCACAATGTACGTTCTGAAGCAATAGCTGTTGAATTGAGTGTATGAAGATATTCCTTTTTTCCACCTTCTTTTCCATACTGAATATTTAATTTAATACTTTGATAATTTGTACAGTTCGAACAGGAGCATAACTCTCGATATTTTTGTTGAGCTGGAAACCAAGCTTCTAAATCGTACTTTTTAGCAGCATTTGCATTCAATTCACCAGAAGCGATGTTGACTATTCTAAAAGGAATTTCTAGTTTTTTATACAAATCTTCTGCGTTTTGAATCATCTCTTCATGAAATCCTTCTGAGGTTTCAGGATCTGCAAAAACAAATTGTTCGATCTTGTGGAAGTGATGAACTCTGAAGATTCCTTTTGTATCCTTTCCATGAGAACCTGCCTCACGACGATAACACAAAGAAACTCCTGCATATTTTCTAGGTAGAGTATCATTATCCAGTAGTTCATTAGTATGGAGAGCTGCTAGTGTTTGTTCAGATGTAGCAATGAAAAATACATCTTCTTTTGTATCGGAATAAAGAGTATTTTCAAAATCATCTAATTCACTAGCTCCTTCCATAACCTCTCTCCGTAAAAAAGGAGGAGTCCAGAATGGAATGAATCCTTTTTCCTTTACAAGAAAATCCAAAGCAAACTGGATAAGGGCGAGATTTAAAAAAACAAATTCATTTTTCAAATAAAAAGTTCTTGATCCACTAACTTGCGCAGCTTTTTCAATCTCAGCAACATTCAGTAAGGTGACTAGTGTAGTATGGTTTTTTACAGGGAAATTGAACTCCTTTTTGACTCCCCACTCGCGAATCACAACGTCACCTTCCTCTGACTCTGCAATTGGAACTCCAGGTATGAGAATATTACCTATTGCATATCGAATTCCATCTCTCTCTTTTAAGGCCTGTTTGGATTCAGCTTCAAAGCCTGAGATGCTATTATTGATTTCTGTTACCTTATTTTGCAGTGATTTCGTGTCTTCCCCCTTTCTTTTCATAGGTCCGATTTGGCGAGAAATACTGTTTCGTTCCTTGCGAAGTGTATTGACTTTTTTTAATAATTCTCTCCATTTTTCATCCAGTTCCAAAACTTGATCAACAAGCCTTGGATTCTTGAATCTTTTCTCCTGACTTTCCCGAATTAGTTCGGGATTCTCACGAAACACCTTGATATCAATCATAAATATGAGGTCTCCTTTAAGAGGGTTCATTTCCTTGGTTTAAGTCCAACAGAGCCAATGATTGTCTGCTTTTTTTAACATATCAGGTTATTCTAAAGCGCATGATATATGTTGTTTATATTTTGTACAGACGAATTTTATAGAAAATAAGAAATTCGATGTATAAATCGAATATTTAGATAAATAAATTTCAATTGCCAATTTTTTTAAAAAAAGGATTTATTAGACTTACGCGAAAGTAATATATTCGTGAAAGGATAAAAAAAGGGGAAGAAAGGGAATATTTTCCGTTTATTTACAAATAAAAATGCTATCTATATTCATGACCAATTTGTAATAATCTATCGTGAATTTTACGTTCCCCTGTCACTTCCTGCAATTCACAACCTATTCCAATACGTGCACTACTCGCCAATTGGAACCCACCTTTACAGATCCCTCTAGCCTGGCGCCCTGCAGTACGCTGAGCAATTAATCCAGTGCCCTCATTGAAAACGAGGGTTGCAGTTCTAGCTGCCTCATTAATTTCTAAGATTGCTTCTTCATTTCCACCCTTTTCACTGAATCCTCCATCGACGAAATAGAGCTTGAAAACGCTTCCTGAAGATGGAGCTGGGGTTGAAGAAACACTAGAGCTTGGCGCAAGACCTAAATCTCTTGTTGTAGGTTCAGGTGTAGGTTGTGGACTTGGTGTTGGTGCAGAAGTCACTGGTTCGGGAGTTGATGCTAGTGTTGGTACAGGAGTTGGAGTGGGTATTGATTCTGTTTGGGGAGGTTTTTCCATTTCTGGAGGAGGAGTGACAGATTTAATATCTTCCATTCCACCAACAATTCCTTTACTGATTTCTTCTGCGTCGTCACGTATAGAATCAGACTTTGTCAAATTACTAATAAGGTCAAAGAATCCTTTTGGTTCATAACCTTCATTAATTGTATAAACCATCGGATTGCGTGCACGATCGACATCAAGTTTTCGAACTAGTCTATTTCCAGCAGCTTTTTCCCCTACTTGACTATTAGCACCGACCCATACATATAAATCATTGTATGCATCCAAAACAAAGACATCATCAGATTTTAGTGCTTCTTTAACAAGAGGAACGGATTCTATAACTAAATCATCGGAAGAAGACCCATCAGTTAAATCTGTATCCCTAATACGATAAAGAGCATATGATGCATCTTCTTCATTTACTTCTACGTGCTTGAGAAATCCAGGAGTGTCACCTGTGACAACAGAAAAGGCAATTAATCCTTTAAACTCCTCTGATTCATGCCCTTCGACTTCGGTGTCTATATCTATTTCTTGATCTGCGATATCAAGCTGTTTTGCCGCCCATGCTCCTACAGCACGGTCATCTGCAAAAGCTTGTGATCCTAGCCAAATAAAAACCTTCTTTTTTAGGCCTACGCTTACATCGCTATTATCAATAATATATACGTCCCCATTCAGGAATTCATATGGGGAATATACCTCTACAAGTTTTCTACCTTGAACATGTAAGACTTTCATTTCTTTATCATCCTAATTTATTAAATTTGGAAAATTACTGGTGTATTTCAAAGTTGTATATTGAAAATATTATATTTTATAACTTGCTTATCCTCATTTTTAATCGTAACTATTTATTATCCTCTAATATTAGTGCCTTTTTGATACATAATCCGACAAAAATCTACATCTGCTTTTTTTCTTTCTCTAATGCCTTAATCCTTTCTTTTAATCTCCGAATTTGGGAATTTTGGACTTTATTTTGAGTTAATAAATCCATGACGAAGACCTTTAGCCTAGCTTCCTCTCGTTCATCATGTGTTGTCATATCAATCGCTGTTGTGACGGTTGAGAGTAAATTTTCGTATAATTCCTCAAAAATCTTCGATTGATACGCTGTTTGCTTTCCATGTTGCCTGTCTTCCTCTTGGATCTCTATCCAATCATAAATCCACGCATCAATATACGATTCTACAAATCCTCTAAAAGTATCTTCGTTTATATAAGGAGAGGTTCTTGAGAATATTAGGTAAATACTTGAAACTCGACCCATTTTTTTGATCCGTAAATCATTAGAGTCAGGTGCTGGCTGTAAAAAGTTATAACTTAAATGGACAAGATCCTCACGATTCGGTACATTTAATGGATCTTGAAACCCAGAGACAAATTCCTCACTTCGACCCATTCCTGATATAGTCTGTCCTTGAATAGCTAGAAGCAAAGCACTTTCTTCTTTAAGATAGTTATTAAAAACAATTTTAGGACCCTCAATATCATCAAAAACTGCAACAGCCAAACCTTTCAAATGAGTACGTTCAAGATCTCGTAGCTCCATCCAAGTTTTAAATTCTGTTCCAATCTCAGTAATATCGACTAATGCACTCACAAGAAAAATATACAGATCGTGATTGTATTTACGGTAATATAATCGTGTGAAAGTTTCTGGTAATTCTTTTAAGTATATAGTGGTCTTAGTTTTCATTCCAATTCTAGGGTCTTGAAAGATTTCTGCAATCAGGTTATCTTCTTCTTCTTTTGTCATTATAATTCTTCTTTGAAGTTTTTTGTCATAAATGTAAAGCCCTTGATGATTCAGAAGCCAAAACCTGTGAAAATTGCTTGACATGGATTATTCAACCTTACAAAGAGTTTAAGATCTCAATACTAGTTGATTTAATCTTTTATGTTTAATAAATCTTCTTGACTTGCTTCAATCAACAAGTTCAAGTCAATTGCTTTATTCAGGAAATTGATCGCTTCAGATCGCTTCCATCGTTTGGAAAGCTGTGAAATAATCTGTTCACTAAAGAAAAACTGGATTCCTGCTTTTATGAATTGAATGTTTTTAATATCCTTAAGCATTTTCTTATGTTTACCCGAAAGTTTTATAGATTCCAGTGTTAAAACTCCTTCATTGAGAATGAAGGCTGAAAAATAATGGAGAGGTATAAATTTGCGGACCATTTTCTTAACAACACTGGATGGTATCTGATCACTAGAATAAAAATTCTGTAAATCATCGGAGAATTTATTTTCTAGTTCTTTTCCTAATCCCTTTAGTCGTTCCTGGAAGTAATCGGGTAGTTTAATCTCAGAAATAATTATCAGGCTTGAATACTTTCCATGCCAGATCAGCATGTGCAATCCTTCTCTTGACATAATTTCAATTTCATCTTTCCTTTCTTCTACAGAACGGCTAGACATACCACCAGATACTTCTTCCATAAAGGAAGATATTGCAGCGGACATCCCAGAAAGAGCATCAGTATCAGTCGTCATTTCTGCAATTGTTTTCTCAGAGAAAAATTGTAAACCTGATTCATGTCGTGCAATGATAAGTCGAATCGATTTAATATCTTCAAAGCTTTGCTCAACTTTCTGCTCTCCTCTTAGTTTGGTCTCACTTCTTGTTTTTCTTTTTCGATTCACCGCATAAAGGCTGCCAATAATAGTTACAACTATTATAAGAACTATCGCAGCAGGTATAAGGATTTCAAATATATCGAGATATTCAGTAATTTTATACCGAGCTAATTCCTCCGTTGACATGCTAAAGCTCGATGCTAATCCAGATAACGATGCATCAGCTAAAACAGTAATATTAGCGAAACCTGTTGCTGATTGAGTATATTCGCCATCAATGACATAAGAGGCTTCCCCAAGAACATCTGTTTGAGTAGTTTCCTCGAAGTATTTGGTAGTTCCATTCTGATAGTTCAAACCAATGTAGAATGTGATATCTACACCAGATAAACTAGCCAGCGTTATACTAGAGCCAAATCCTGCTGCGGAACCTTCCGCATAGTTAAGCATTGCGGTAATTTCGACTGATTGACCTTGCTCAATTGTTTCTACTGGGAGCTGAACTGTAAGAGTGATTTCTCTACCTAATAATGTTAGTGTAAAGTTAATGGATTGTGATTGATACCCATAGGTAATCAATTGGAGAGTTAAATTGTATGTGCCCCATTGATAACCTTCTGTTGTGAAGTTGATCCAAAAATTGTTGCCAGTCGTGATAATCGATACTTGAGTTGAATTATCCAGTGTATTATTCATCCATAGCATAATCGTATCAATTGTAGGCACTGATTCATTCTTAAAATTCAAATAACCCGTTCCATTAAGATACAGTGTTTCTTCAACAAATAATGTATTTTCATATTCGAGATCAGTGATATTCAGAGCGAGAGTAGGCATAATGCTGACATTAAAGGAAAATTGATATGATTGCGAATCATAATTAGGAATTTCTAAAAGCATGGAAACCTGATAATAACCTATTAGTTCAGGTTGAATCGTGAAAAGATGATTGCCTTCAACAATATTTGCATTCAAAATGACATACGAAGAGCCATTTCCTGATTTTATGGGATTTAGATCAGTAACTCCTGTGAAATCCAGGCTTTCAATCCAAATGACACTAACCGTTTGATTTTCGCTGAAATAAAGTTGATGAGTAGTATCAGCAGGAGTGGATCCTGCAGCGAGATAGGTGGGGATTTTACTAATGTTAAATGCGAATTGATACAATATTGAGTCATAGTTTGAGATTTCGAGGACAATAGAAACCTCGTAATAACCTAGTACATGTGAATGAATTGTGAAAAAATGTTTTCCATCTACTATATTAGAGTCTAAGACTATATGTGCTGATCCATTCCCTGTAATTGTTGGATTACTATCCAAGATGCCCGTTGAGTCAAGGTTTTCAATCCAAATGACACTAACCGTTTGATTTTTACTGAAAAAAAGTTGATGAGTAGTGTCTTTAGGAGTGGATCCAGCAGCGATGTGAGTAGGGATGCTACTGATATTGAAGTAGAGACTAAAACTAAGTGAGTCATAATTGATGATTTGAAATCCAATTATGATTTGATAGACCCCTAGATCATTGGCAGAAAACGTAAAGAAGTGTGTTCCATTCGGATGGGTTGAAGTAGTGTCTACAGATGATGAACCATTGCCTTCAAGTAGAGGAGGACTGAGTTGAAGTCCAGTGTTATTCAGGGTTTCTATCCATGTGACATTGAAATCAAACTGTTCTGAATAGTAAAAGGGAGAAACTTGACCAATGATACTATTATTGGAAATAGAAGTGGAACTATAAATCGTGGGAACAGGTAGAATAGTGATACTAATGAAAATCGATTGGTTTTCGAATGCAGTAGAGTAAAAATGAATCGTTATGTCGAAAGTTCCAGTTTTATTAGCAATGATGGAAAACGAGTAATTTCCATTATCTACGGCAGTAAAATTAGAAGGAAGAGGATCGACAATACGTGTACTATTCACTCTCAAGATGGAAGAATAAGGAGCGTTGGGATTAAGCTCAGTTCGCCAAACCACAGTAAAATTTGTATCTACCGTGTAATAGGTGTTTATTGTGGGGGGAGCTGAAATAATTGTTGTCTCAGCAATTTTAACGAAGAAACTAATGGTGTATGACGCACTTTGATAATTAGTTTTAGCAAATAGAATATTGATTCCTGTAGGAGTAAGGGGGGCCAGTTTCTCAGCACTATACGAAAATAAGTGTTTTCCTGAAGTCACATTCGCAAATGTGACATTGTAAACATCCAAACCTGTGAAGGATAAAATGTCAACAGGGTTTCCTGTTTCACTATCATTTATGACAATAAAGAAGTAGTACACATCACCATACTGGAGATAGCCGACTGTTGAGATCCAATAGTTATTATGGGTCGAAAGCGCACCATTGATTATTAATTCTCTATCAACCACTTCAAAATACCAGGTTATATCTAAACTGGTATAGTTGACTGTATTATAAGTTAACGTTATTGTATCAATCCCAGTAGTTCCTGCTGTGTATCGGAACCAGTGATAGTATATTCCCGCATTTTCTGTTGAATTTAAAAAAATTAAAAGTGTGAGATTGCTACTTTCAACGCCATCTTCTGTATCATTTATTGATTCTCCATATTCACTTGTCCAAATCATCCAAAAATCAATTGAATTACCTGATTTAACGGTAGTATTACTATATTCTGTTGGATTGTTGAGAGTTCCTGAATCATAATCAGAGATTGCATTATTAGCTGGTATAATAATATAGCGAAGAATAAAAGTGAGAGATGAATAATTCTCTTGTGAAAATGTGATATTAATAATAAAAGTCCCTAATATAGAACCATTGAAAATGAATGTCCAGTTGTAATTAACCTGTGGAGTATCTTGTGTAGTATTGTAACAATATATTGATGAATCTAACTCAATAGAGATTTGTCCCATTGTAACATTAAGAATTTGGTTTGTTTTGTTTTCAAAATAGCTCAATGAAATAGTAAGGTTATCAAATTCATTTGGAGAATAGTGTCTCGGATCTGTACTTGAACCGTTGTTAAGAAAAGTACCACTTGACAAGTCAACACAAGTTAAATTAACGAAAGGACTTTGAATAACCTCAATTCTTATAAAAATCGAACTAATCTCGAAGTTCGTAACATTAAAAGTGATATTCATCCCATGAGTTCCCACAATAACAGGAGAAAAACTAAATTCAAACCGATAATTATCCCCTGTTCGATTTAAGAATTGTAGTTTTGATGTTTCATTGATTGTAATTGGTCCTTGTCCATTAAAAGTGATATTCTCATTCCAATCGGTATTATTGAAATAAACAGAGAAATTATATCCTTCTGCATAATAAATAGTAGCATTGTTTAATGGATCAGAGTGTATTTGTGTTTTTGCTGCTAGAATTATATATTGGA
>SDBT01012166.1_pt1 | contig 13825 bp, 11 predicted proteins | sample 2277101 | NCBI WGS metagenome assembly SDBT01 (sample SAMN10404973, study PRJNA504765) | marine sediment metagenome | isolation source: marine sediment core GS10_PC15, 103 cmbsf | place: Arctic Ocean: Southern Knipovich Ridge | collected 2010
AGCGATGCGTACTGTATGTACGTAAGCGACGAACAACGCAGAATATGTGTAAAATTGACCCGCCCTCTAAGGGAAGCTCAAAAATGGCTGATTTCTTCGTTTCTCCTCCTTGAAGTATGTTTTATACATCTTCGTCGTCATGCCTTGAAATCATCTCATTTTTGAGCTTCTCATGTTGATTATAGTTCTAATCCTGCTTCCCTATTTTGACCACGATCATTGCCGTCCTTCTGGGTGGTAGAGGCAGATCGTTGCCGGTTAAATAGTCGTGTATTGCGTTGAAGAGGATTTGTTCCGGATAACGGTATTGTTTTCCGCGGCTCGTGCCAGGATCGTTGGTTATGAACTCTCCATTGTCGGGGTCGTGCCCGATTATGACAACCTTGTGGCGGGGCGGTCCGGGCTGGGTGTAGTAGGGGTTGCCTAATTTCCTTCCGTCAACGGAAACTATGACTAAATTGCCGTCGTGGAGTTCTTTTTTTATGTCTTCCACGGAAATGTCATAAAATAATTTTACGTTGTTATATCCGTAGTATCCTTTAAATATCCGATCAACAGTGTCTTGCGATGATGCATCCAGGAATACACCGTAATTAGCAAGTTGATAGTCGGAGACAGCAATTATCTCCCGCCTTGCTTCTTCTAATGTGAACGTTGTTCCTTTAACCCAGGACATAGCCATAAAAGCCGAAGCTTCTTCACAGCCATTGCTTAATTTAGGGTTGTCCCATTCGCTAAAGGGTGCTTGGGGCGTGAAAGGTACATCAATCAATATTTGGCTCAATCCGCCTCCGCCAGGAGGGGCTTTTGCTGAGGTTGGTGTGGGTTTGGGAGTCCGTGATGCTGTGGGTCTTAGCGTGCGAATAGGTCTTGGCGTCACATCAGGGTCGGATTCAAAACCCGGCAATGAGCTGGTGCGAGTGGCCGGCGTCTTTGTTGACCTTAGGGCAAGAAAAGAAATAAAAATACCGGCTCCCAAGGCCGTGATTAGTAGTATAAAATATAGCGAAAATTTCTTCATTGTCTGGCACAAAGCATAACATAATTTGACAAAAGTCCCAATATTCTATGTCTATGTCCATGGTCTCGCTTTTTTTAGTACAAGTGTTATCATCTTTATGGTGTTTTATACTTCAGACCTATGGGCCAAAAGGCCAATTTATTTATGAAAAAATTGCGTATAGCACAAATTGCTCCGTTGTGGATACCGGTTCCGCCCCGTACTTATGGCGGGATTGAGTTAATGGTAAATAACCTTACCCTCGGTCTCAGAGATCACGGTCACGATGTGACTGTGTTTGCTTCAGGGGACTCAACCATAACCGGACCATTAATTTCCCCAACAGAGAGGGCGCTTTGGTTTGAGAAGGATGCACGTAATCCTCATGCGGTAATTATTAAAATGCTTACTATGGTAAAAGAGCGAGCCAAAGAATTTGACATTATCCACAATCATTTTAATTTTTTTATGTTTCCTCTTGCCTTGATGGGCGACATGCCTCCCATAATGACATCAATCCGCCGCCCGGTGGATAAATTTTACGCTGATGCCATTAAATTATTTCCTCATATTGATTTTGTGACCATTTCAAACGATGCTAAAAATGCCGCCAATAAATTTGGCATCAATGTGAGAGATGTTGTGCATAACGGCATAGAGATAGAAAGATACCCTTTCAATCCGCAGCATAATGATTACCTTCTTTATTTGAGCAGAATGAATCGGGAAAAAGGCGTTATGACAGCTATAAATGTTGCAAAATCTCTTGGCAAGAAGCTTATTGTCGCCGGTAACATAGTCGGGTTTGACGAGTGGAATTACTTTATGCAGGAAATCCAGCCACAACTGAATGACGGAGACATTAAGTTTGTGGGACAAGCAAACTTTGATGAGAAAATAGAATTAATGAAGAATGCTTATGCATTCTTATTCCCCATAGAGGTTAGGGAGGCATTCGGGAACGTTATGGTAGAGGCTATGGCCTGCGGTACGCCGGTTATTGCCTTCAATAGAGGTTCTGTGCCGGAAATAATTGAGCACGGGAAAACCGGTTTTGTCGTTGATACTGAAGAGGAAATGATAAATTCAGTTGCCAAGATAGATTCAATCGATCGCATGGCTTGCCGTAAAGCAGTTGAAGAAAAATTCACTTTAAATCACATGGTCACTAACTACGAACGTATTTATGAAAAGATTGTCTCAAAATAAACCCCTTAGAATAGCTCAAGTAGCTCCTCTTTGGTATAAGGTTCCGCCCGATGGATACGGCGGCACTGAGCTCATAGTGTCTCGCCTTACAGAAGAATTTGTGCGTAGAGGTCATGAGGTGACTTTATTTGCTTCCGGTGATTCCAAGACAAAGGGCAAATTATTTTCTATTGTGGAGAAGAATCTGTTTGACTTGAACGTTCCATGGCTTTACGGCAGCCAAAACATGGTAAATCTCCTTGAAGCATTTGAGCGAGATAAGCAGTTTGACATAGTCCACACTCACATTGATGTCTTTGACCCCGTTATCAGGGGACATCACCAGCACGTTCCAAGTGTCGCTACTTTGCATAATCCGTTTTGGCCCATGCCGAACGATCCAAAGAAAAACAAAAGATGGCACGCATTTAACGGCCGCGTTATGCTTTATAATAAATTTCATAGATTGCCATATGTCGCCATAAGTGACAACTATCGCAAACAATGTCCGGCAAATATTAACTTTGCAAAGACGATCTACCACGGCGTGAATATTGAAGAACTTAAATTTAATCCAAAGGGTGGAGATTATTTTGTGTGGTTGGGCAGGATAAGTTCAGCTAAAGGAGTTCATATCGCTGCGCAGATTGCTAACAAAATGGGGCTTAAGCTTAAAATAGCGGGGAAAATAGTAAATCCTGAAGCAAACGGCTTTTTCAAAAAAATGGTAAAGCCATATTTAAACAAGGATGTAAAGTTTATCGGTGAGATAAAAACGGCTAATGAAAAATCAGAATTTTTTGGAAATGCGCGAGGATTTCTGTACCCACTTCAGTGGGAAGAGCCATTCGGGATAACGATGATAGAGTCACAGGCCTGCGGTACTCCGGTTATAGCGTTCAGGCGAGGCTCGGTTCCGGAGATAATACGGCACAATGAGACCGGTTTCATCGTAGACACGTTGCCCGAATTTAAAAAAGCCCTTAAAAATATTGATACCATTGATAGAAAAAAATGCAGAGATTGGGTTGAGCAAAAATTTACCATAGAGAAAATGGCCGAGCAATACGAAGAGCTGTACTATGATATTATCAAACAATGGCCCGAAAAAATAAAAAAATAAAAAGATGAGAATAGCGACATTCGACAGTAGCCAGGCGCCTTTTCCATTGCCTGATGATTTCCCCCGTCCTTTAGCTCCGCTTATTATTGCGGTTTATATCGCGGAGGGTTTGGCTAAAAGGGGACACGAGGTCTATTTTTACGGTCCTCGGGGATCCAAGAGCCAAACGTTCAAAGCGGTTGAAGTTGATTTTGAACCCTTGTATCGTAATAAAATTTGGGAATTGCCTGACGTGCGCGGTACCGAAAAAGAAAAGATAGCTTCTCTTTTTGACCAGCATGTTATTTCAAAAATTTTTCAGGAACATCAGCGTAAACCGTTTGATCTAATCCACATCCACCCAATAGACAGAGTTTTATCCTTTGCTCCTCTTTTTCCGGAAGTGCCGATAGTTTCTACTTTGCACGACCCTGTTTTTAAATGGCGAGCGGAAGTTTTCAGAATGATGGCTGCCCCCAATATGCATTTGATCTCTATAAGCAATGCTCAAAGAAAGCCTGCGCCGGATCTCAACTATGCCGCTACTGTTTATAACGGGATAAGAACGGAACTTTTTCAATTCAATGAAAAGCCGGAAGATTATCTGTTTTTTGCCGGCCGCCTTGGAGAAAAAAAAGGTGTTTTTGAAGCGATTCAAGTTGCACAGGCCACCAACTCTAAACTACTGATAGCCGGTTCTCCCGCAAAAGGTAAATATTGGGATGGGAAAATAGCGCCTTATTTGAACGATAAGATACAGCACGTCGGCTTGGTGCCGTATGAAGAGATGGCAAAATATTTTAGAAATGCAAAAGCATTCTTGTTCCCTATATTGTGGGAGGAGCCGTTCGGTTTGGTGATGACGGAGGCCATGGCTGCCGGTACGCCTGTAATAGCGTTCAATAGAGGTTCTGTGCAGGAGATAATAGTTGATAGCAAGACGGGATTCATAGTTAACACAGTGGAAGAAATGGTAAAAGCGGTCGGAAAAATAAATCAAATAGACCGTCGGGAATGCCGCAAACACGTGGAAGAGAATTTTAGTGTTGAAAAAATGGTGACCGGATACGAAAAAGTATATCAGCGTATTCTTAGGGGAGCTGCTTCTAAAGAAAATAAAGAGTAGTTCTTGTTTTGTCTACTATTCACCGATTCTCGCTTCGATTCCAGGCAGTGTTAATGTTCCTCCCACCAGATCGGGATTTATCGTGTTTAGAATTATCCACGCTGAAAGAAGGATAATGGCCCCAAGTATGGCATTGGATATTTGGCCCCTAGCCTCATTGACTCGTGCCGTGTTTCCTGCGGCAGTGGCCCACTTAAATCCGGCGTAGAATATCATCACAAACACCACTATGCCTAATAAGTTGATAGACCAGGTAAAGATAATAGCTACTAACTGTCCGAGCCCAGGCAGGCCTTCCGTCGGAAGATTGGGCCGGATAATTCTGTTGAATGGTTCTCCGCCGTTATTAATATTGATTTTTTGTGAGCTTTCTGTTGTTCCGTCAGGACTTATAACTACGACAGAATAAAGCCCTGTAGGAATGTCGGATGGAATTTCAAATCTTAATTCTTTGGCTGATCTGCTGACAGTCCCGGAGACACTGTATTCAAGGCCATCTTCTGATTTAAGTCTGGCATCGTTTGTCAGGTTAAATCCGTAAACAGTGACCGGATCACCCGGCACCGTTCTCAATGGATGAATAGCTTCTATGACCGGTGCACCTGCCGATGTTATCAATAAAGATATCCCATTTGATATGTCCGTTAAAGAGGGGCCGGATTTCACTATATGCGAGGCCCTTCTTAAGTTGCCGGGCACGCTAAAAGTTGTTTGTGTCAAGTCCGCGTTTACTGTCCCTGTTGTGTTTTGGGTGTTTCCCCCCGTCTTCGGATCTATTATAAAAATGGAGTTGCTTAGATTGGTGCCGGTGATCTTTACTGTTGAACCGACAGCCGCACTGGTTGGGTCTATAGACTCTATCAAACGGCCGGAACCCAAAGCGTAAGGAGTTATTAAGACAAAAAGCAAAATAAAAGACAACACATAGGCGGATGTAATGCTAAAATAAGTCTTCATATCTAACTTCATTATACATCAAATATTTCAAGGAGTCAGTGGATAATGGTATAATCAAATAGTAATGATGATAAGCACAAAAACAACTGTTTTATTTTTGACGCTGATAAGCGCAACTTTTTTATTTTCCGATGTGGTTTCCGCTGATGTTCAGGAAGAGATTGCTGGGCGCCAAAAACAGATAGAGGAACTACAAAAACAGATAGAGGAATATCAAAGCCAAATAGACACTTCTCGTGGCCAATCAAGAACCCTTGAAAATGAAGTGGGGCAGTTAAATGCCAAGATCAATCAAATAAATCTGGAGATACGAAGTTTGGAACTTACGGCTAACAACACGCGGCTTGAGATAGGCGAAACGGAAAAAGAGATAAGCGCGTCTGAAAACGCGATGACAAAACACAAGAGCGCGCTGGCCCAATATGTCAACATTGCTTATCAGAATGATCAAACAACTCTCACCGAGATACTTTTCAGCAATGAAAGCTTATCAGATTTTTTTAATTATCTAAACAGCGTTCAAAGCACCCAGGATAATCTTCAAATTGCTATTCAGGGAATAAGAAAGCTAAAAACAGACTTGGAAGATCGCCAGGAGGTGCTTGAGAGTAAGAAAACTGACCTTGAGCATCTCATAGGTATTCAGGCAGTGCAAAAGCAAAGTTTGGATATAAACAAAAGAGAAAAAGACCACATACTTAAAGAAACGAAGGGGCAAGAAGCAAAATTTCAGGAATTAATAAAGCAGTCCCAAAGAAACATAGAAGCTATAAGGGAACAGTTAACGTTTATCCGACAGTATGGCATTAGCGCGGAAGATGCGGTTAGAACAGCCCAGCTTGCCGCTGTTGGAGCCGGCGTAAGACCAGCCTTCCTACTCGCTATCCTGGAGATAGAATCGCGTCTTGGACAAAATGTAGGTACTGGTAATTGGCAGGACGACATGGTGTTATGTTACCGACGCTTGGGTGATATCTGGTATCCACACAGAAGGGCCCACTTCTACCAGAGAGCGGCTACCGAAGAAGCGGCGTTTCTAAAGATTACAAGCCAGTTAGGTATTGACCCAAATTCAGTTAAGGTATCACGCGAACCGAACTATGGTTGTGGAGGAGCAATGGGTCCTGCCCAGTTCATACCGTCAACTTGGCTGGCCTATGAAAAAGAAGTTGCTCGCCTGACCGGCCATAATCCGCCTAACCCCTGGGAGATGGAAGATGCGTTCACGGCCTCTGCTATTAAATTGGCCAACGGCGGAGCAAATAAAAAAACAAGGGCGGGTGAAAGCAGCGCGGCACGGGCTTATATAGGCGGCAGTACGAAGTGTGGAATAAATGATTGGGCACATATTTGCAGTAGTTATTCGAGATTAGTATTACAAAAAGCAGACGAAATCGAGAAAAATCTTTAATAAAGCAAGCCAAGTGCAGTACTGTATTTGGCGTAGTCCCGTCACCGAAAAAGTATTATAATTTAGCCGAAGGCATATACTTTTTCTGGTGCGGGGCCGACGAAATAGAGAGAAACTTGTAGCTCGGGCAACTGCCTTTTTGGGAGCAGAATATTTTACTCTAATGGCAAAAACTTCATCGTAATTTGTAAAAATCATGAACAAAATGTTAATTTACAACCATGTTCTTTAATAAATTAGGGCGTATCAAAATGAAAATCAAAAAACCGCCCGGATTACGCCTTATAATTTTTGTCTTTGCTTCTATCGCGGTTTTATTCGCTGTCTCTGGCTATATTAAAAACTCAAACAGGGAGTTTGAATTAAGTGAACAAACTGCTTTGAAACACTCTCAAAGTTTGACAGTTGGCTCTTTCAGCGATTTATCCGGGGGATTTTGGAGTATCCTGGATAAGTTATTTACCGACAAAGAAATAGAACTTGCCACGGTGCCCGTAGCTATTGGGGATAAATATAAAACATATTTTGAAGACAGAAAATATTTTAAACTTGACGGCACCATATCAACCACGCAACAAAGGCTTTCTGATCAAGAAAAGACTCTCGGCTTGAAACTCATGAATATTGAGACAGGAGAGACGGAAATAATTGCCGTAAATGTGGAAATTACTACAGATGGTGTGCGAATATCCTCGCCTGATAATTATCAGATTGAAATAGTGGAGAGAGAAAACGGTATAAGATGGAATTATTGGAACACCGAATACCGTGTAGTTAAACCGGAGAACACCGTTGTTATCAAAAACAATTTTCCAAGGGAAGAAACTGTTTCAGTGTTAAAAGTGGCTAATGGTAGGGTCATAAAAGAATCAAAAAAAGCAACAACAGGTTTCCTGTATGCGCCGTACAGCGATTATCTTCATCAGGAAACAATCATAGAATTCGGCAGGGGATACGACGAGGGTATTGTGTCTTGGGCATTCTCTATTCTTCGTGAACGCGGCGTAAAATCAACAGCATTTCCGGATAAGTTGGTTGCAGACGTAGAGGCGCTCTCGCCCAGGTTTTTTGAGCGTCTTCCGCTTTTGGAGCAGATGGACTTCACGGAGTTTGTCATAGACCCTCAAAAATCGGCTGAACGTGTGCTTGTTATTATTGGCGCTAATCAAGAGAATGCCTGGGCACACACCTGCAACAGTTCTGATGCCTGTGGCTGGGTTCAGTTTACACCAGGGACTTACTCATATATGAGAACAAGTTATCCCGCTGCGGAATTGATAATCAGTTTTAGAGAAGGAGCGGCTGATCACGTTAACTCCATTATGGCCGCCATATTGCTTCACGACTCCAATCTATCCAATTTAATAAAGAGATACGGTGGATGTGTCGCGGAAGACCCTCGTTTGGAAGAATTGCTTGATGCCTCCTATAACGGCTCACCCAGGCATGTCTTTAATTCTTTAGACATTACTCTCACTGATTCTTGCAGTATTCCGTCCGATTGGGATGTTCGTCTTAAGGCAGAAACATTAGGTTTTATGGATAAGTTAAGATATCTCATTGAGAACGATCTGCCCTAATTAAATCCCCCGTATTTTCTCAAAATGCGGGATTTTAAATTTACAAGGACTCATAAATAACCCCGCACAGTGGCGACTATGCATGCTTCTTTTCGGATTGTAAAAAATCATGCTTTACACTACAATAATGAATTAATGAAAGGTCAAGGGAAAAAACAAAAAATTTACGTAGCAATGAGCGGGGGTGTGGACAGTTCGGTTGCTGCTGCTTTGTTAAAGAAGAAAGGTTATGAAGTAACTGGTGTTTTTATGCGTCCATGGTCCCGATCGGTTTCGAGCAATAGCTCGACTAACCGATCGAGGATCCTCGATTCGCGAAGCGAATCGGGACAGCCACCTTGTCTCTGGAAAAATGATCGCGAAGACGCAATGCGTGTAGCGTCAAAGATTGGCGTACCTTTGCTGACGTGGGATTTTTCAAGAGAATATAAAAAACACGTCGCTGATTACATGATTCGGGAATACAAAGCTGGCAGAACGCCTAATCCCGATGTTATGTGCAACAAAGAGATAAAATTCGGACTTTTCTTTAAGAAGGCCCTGAAAGAGGGCGCCGACCATATCGCCACAGGTCATTATGCCCGCACAAAAAAACTAAATTCAGGAAAACACAAGCTTCTGAAAGCGAAAGACAAGAATAAAGACCAAAGTTATTTCTTGTGGACTTTGGCGCAGGAGCAGTTAAAGCATTGCTTATTTCCAGTGGGAGACTATACAAAACCGGAAGTCAGGAGGCTTGCCAAGAAATTTGGTTTACCGACTTATGCTAAAAAAGACAGCCAGGGCGTTTGTTTTGTTGGTCCCTTAGAAATGGGTAAATTTTTGAAGAATTATATAAAACCCAAGAGAGGTAAAATTTTGGATGGGAAAGACAGATTAGTTGGTTACCACGATGGCATATTTTACTACACCATCGGACAGAGACACGGGTTAGATATTAAAGACGGGAAAGGACCCTATTATATAACAAGAAAAGACGTCAAAAGGAATGTGATATGTGTGGGTTCGAAAAAAGATCTCAACAGGGGATCGTTACAAGTTGAGGATTTGAGTTGGGTCAACAAGATTAGTTTACCTCGTGAGCTGGATGTGCGGATCCGCTATAGGGCCAAATTATCCAAAGCGGTAGTAAAGAACAACGGTGAAATTATATTTAAAGAGCCCGAAACGGCCATAACTTCGGGTCAATCGGCGGTGTTCTATAAGGGAGAAGAGTTGTTGGGAGGAGGAATCATACAATAATTTCTTGTTGAGGTCACCGCAACAACCTCAACAGACTGTCTCCAATCATTTCTTCGGGTTTTGGTATTTCCATTAGTTCTAATATTGTAGGCGCAACATCGCTTAATATTCCGCTTACTTGGGATAATGTTTTTTCTCTCTCTTCTGCCTTGCGCTCTCTTAAGAACTGCTTACCTATCAGATAAAAGGGTACGGGGCTTTCTTCATGTCTTGATTTTTTTTCTCCCGATGATTTATATACCATTGATTCCGCATTCCCATGATCAGCGGTGATTATCATTGTTCCGTCTTTTTCCAGAACAGCGTCAGCTATTGGCTTTAACACGCTGTCTACCGCTTCTATGCCTCTTATTGTTGCTTCCAAGTTCCCTGTATGCGCAAGAACATCCGGATTAGCGAAGTTGATCACATAGAAGTCATATTGGCCTTGTTTTACGTGTTCTACTACCTTATTTGCGATCTCTGGGGCTCCCATTTCCGAATTATTGGCATAGTTTTTCAGCGACTCTACAAAAATATCCGTTTCACCGGGATAAGGTGTATTGTTAAGACAATTAAAGAAGTAAGTAACATGAGCATATTTTTCCGATTCGGCGATATGAAGCTGTGTCTTTCCGTGCTGGTTTAAAACTTCTGCAAGGCCATTCTTTATTTCAGGGAGCGGAAAAGCGACATTAAGATGAGGATTTTCTAAATATTGAGTCATGGCAACGATACATAAGTTTTTGAACCGTTCTACGGGGAAAATTTGGAAATCTTCTTCTATAAAACTTCTTGTAAGTTGGCGCATTGAATCCTCTCTGAAGTTAAAAAATATCAAAGCATCTCCGTCTTTTACAAGACCGTCTTTATCAGTTATCAGCGAAGGCAATTTGGAATCAGTATGACCCATTTGATAGCTCCTCTCTATTTTTTTTAGAATATCATCGGTTGTGTTTGATCCGTTTTCATCCCACGATTTTATGGAGTCTCCGATACCTCGAACCAAAAGATTATAAGTTTCTTTTGTATTATCCCAGTTTTTGCCTCTATCCATGGCGTAGTCCCTGCCGATGATGGTTGTGATGGTGCCAACTCCTGTTTTTGCGGCATAATCTTGCAGTTTCTTTATTAAAACAGGCGATTCTTTAAGTCCGGAATCTTTGCCGTCAGTGAAAAGGTGAATCCTGACGTTGGTAAAGTCATTTTTTTTCGCCAGGTCTATGAGCGCTAACAAATGACTCATGTGTGCGTGCACTGAGCCGGATGTTAAAAGGCCGGCAATATGCAGTGTGGAAAAGTTCTCTTTGGCGTGATTGATTGCCTTAAGCAGTGCTTCGTTTTGATAAAAACTGCCGTCGCTTATAGCTTTGTTTATTAAGCTCAGGTATTGAAAAATAGTTCTGCCGGCGCCTATAGTTAAGTGGCCGACCTTACTGTTTCCCGCTTCGCCCCAGGTCATTCCGACCGCTTTCCCTGAAGCCTGTAAAAGTAAGGAAGGGAAATTGTGTTCAACGAGATTTATGAAAGGTGTCTGCGCGTACAAAATAGCATTACCGTGTTTTTGCGGCGAGTATCCCCAGCCGTCTAAGATTGTTAGTACAAAAGGTCGCATAGTGTGATAGAGGGAAGCTCTAATCCTGTTCCATAGTATAGTGTATCGTATTTAGAAAAATTTGCCTAAATTTTCAAAATTTGGTAAGATAACAATAGGAATTTTAATTCAGTTAGGTCTTTCAGAGTGTAGAAAGTAGAATGTGAACGTAGGAAAATCATCATTTTCTTTAGATCAGGCCAAAATACTATGTTCCACACACTACATTCCACATACTTAATGATACTAATCAATCAAAACAATGTTATCACAATTAAGCCCGCTCGTAGCGGCAGTTTCAGCGTTGTTGCCCGGTATAATCATCGGGTACCTTATCAGGCAACTCCTATCGAGTAAAAGGATACGTTCGGCGGAATCAAGGGCCGAAGCGATACTCAGCGAGTCAAAATCAAAATCCCAGGACATACTCCTTGAGGCGAAAAACAAAGCTCTCGCCATCCTGGAAGAAGCTAAAAAGGAAGAAAAAGAGCGGAATGTCCAGCTCTTCAGAATAGAGAACCTCTTAACTAAGAAAGAAAGCGAACTTGAATCAAAGGCTGAAGAACTCACTATCGAAAAAGGGACGTTAAAGGACAGAATAGCTAAACTCAATATAGAGAAAACAGAGCTTGAGCGGCTTAGAAGTAAGCAGCTGGATGAACTTGAGAAGATCTCCGGTTTAGATAGAAGCCAGGCCAAGAATGAAATGCTATCAAGAATTGAAGAAGAATATAGAGACGATCTACATAAAAAGTTTAAACGTCTTGAGCAGGATGGCAGGGGAATACTGGACAAAAAGGCCAGAGAGATACTTACCACATCTATACAAAGATATGCCGTATCTAATATAGCCGATATTACAACGACCGTCGTTAGTTTGCCATCGGACGAAGTAAAGGGAAAGATCATAGGGAAAGAAGGCCGAAATATCAAGACAATAGAACGGCTGACCGGCGTGGATATTATCATAGACGATACTCCGGAGGCGCTTGTGGTTTCCGGACATGATCCTGTCCGTAGGCAGATAGCCAAGCTGGCTATTGATAAATTGATAGCTGATGGAAGAATACATCCGGCAAAAATAGAAGAAATGGTTGAAAAATCAAAAGGGGAAATAAACGAAAAAATAAGAGAGGCCGGAGAAGCGGCGCTTTTTGAGACCGGCGTTGGCCCCATGGATCCAAAACTCACGTATCTGCTTGGCCGATTGGCGTTCAGGACCAGTTTTGGCCAGAATGTGCTGCTTCACTCCACTGAAATGGCCCACATAGCAGGAATGTTGGCGGCAGAACTTGGGTTGGATGTGCCTATAGCTAAGAAAGCCGCCTTATTTCATGATATTGGAAAAGCGGTTGACCATGAAGTTCAAGGAACTCATGTTGAAATAGGCAGGAAGATACTTCAAAAATTCGGTGTGGACGTCAGGATTATCAACGGAATGGAGGCGCACCACGAGGAATATCCTTATGTGACCCTGGAATCCAGAATAGTTCAAGCCGCTGACGCGATATCCGGCGCAAGGCCCGGAGCAAGAAGAGATACGGTTGAGATCTATTTAAAGCGGTTAGAAGATTTAGAGAGAATAGCCGGTTCTTTTGATGGCGTAGAAAAGTCCTACGCCATCCAAGCCGGTAGGGAATTGAGGATATTTGTCACACCTACTCAAATTGATGATTTAAGGGCCATCAAATTAGCCAAGGACATATCTAAAAAAATACAGGAAGAAATGCGATATCCAGGAGAAATTAAAGTTAATGTCATACGAGAAACCAGAGCGATTGAGTATGCCAGGTAGTAGATTTTCAAGGGCAATTGACTGCTTGTTGAGTGTCGGGACTGCGTTTTGTATATCAACAAAACCTACCTGTTGATATACAAAACTTGCATTTTTCGCATAAAACCTGGATAATGTGAAAAGTAAGCAAATAACCCCAAGAGGTCGACAAGGGGTTATGTTTTAAAAAGTCGTGTATAAATATTTAGAATGTAGCTTATTTGGCTCAAAAGCGAGCTAAATAAGTGAGAAAATTAAACATGAACACTGTAAAAAAGTCCGATTTAGGCCAAAGATTGGCTGAAAAAATGGCTGTCTCAAAGAAGCAGGGCATAGAATGGTTGGATGCTTTCGTTGACGAAATAACAAAGGCCCTCCAAGCCGGGGACAAGGTTAACATCACTGGTTTCGGTATTTTTAAAGTTGCCGATAGAAAAGCCAGAGAGGGCGTCAACCCAAGAACCGGTGAGAAGATCCAGATCGCTGCTTCAAAGAAGCCAAGATTTACCGCTGGTAAGTTGCTTAAAGAAGCCGTCAAATAATATTTCTGCCTGTCGCAGGCAGAAATATTAAACCAGTTTTTATCAAAAAACCGCGTCCCGTTAGAGATAAGACGTCCAGCTCAGCTGGATTGTCTGCCGGCCACGCCTTTCAGGCGGGTTGGGCCTCTAACGGGATTGCGGTTTTTTGTTTTTTATTATAGCGATTTTTGGTACAATTATTTCATTCTCGCCTATGCGAATTTGCGGGTGTAGTACAGTGGTAGTACGAGACCCTTCCAAGGTCAAGACGAGGGTTCGATTCCCTTCACCCGCTCACGAGTCAATCAAAAGCTCCTTTTCAGGGAGTTTTTGATTTATCTCTCGGGTGAA
>SDBT01012167.1_pt1 | contig 13825 bp, 13 predicted proteins | sample 2277101 | NCBI WGS metagenome assembly SDBT01 (sample SAMN10404973, study PRJNA504765) | marine sediment metagenome | isolation source: marine sediment core GS10_PC15, 103 cmbsf | place: Arctic Ocean: Southern Knipovich Ridge | collected 2010
CAAAGGACTTCAGCAGGAACTTGATCGTAAAATTAGAAGCTGGCCTCGCTATGAAAAAATTGAAACTCCCTTTAAAGATGATCTACAAGGCACGATTGAGGAGCTAAAAGCGAATATCCAACATGCTATTAAAGAGGGAGTAATATGCACCGCCTAAGATGTTTACTTCTATTAATTTTATGTTCCATTTTTTCCATTAGCTTTGCACATAATATAGGTCTTTTAGTTATGGCAACGGGTAGATATGTAGATTTTGTGCCTCCGCTTTTACAATCGGCTGAAAAATATTTTTGTACCAATCATACGGTAACTTATTTTGTATTTACGGATGGTGTTATACAAACCTCACCAGAAATTGCAAAAAAAATCGTTCGAATTGAGCAAAGTCGGCTCGGTTGGCCTCAGGATACATTGATGCGTTTTTCTGTGTATCATGCGCATCGAGAAAAACTCATGGCGATGGATTATCTTTTTGCGACTGATGCTGACATGTTATTTGAAAATAGTGTAGGGGATGAAATATTATCTGAACGGGTAGGAACTCAGCATCCAGGCTATGTGGCAAGCAGAGGAAACTATGAATCAAGGCCACAGTCAACTGCTTATGTCAAAAAAACAGAAGGGTCGTACTATTTTGCAGGTGGTTTTAATGGCGGGAAAAAAGAAGATTTTTTACGAATGGCTGAAACAATAAGCAAAAATGTAGAACAAGATTTAGAGAAAAATATTATTGCAGTGTGGCATGATGAAAGTCATCTAAATCGTTATTTTATTAATAATCCTCCTACAAAAATTTTAACTCCTTCATATTGTTATCCTGATAATGATGCCTCTTACCGGCGGGGAATTTGGAAAGAACGGTATATGAGATGCCTTGTGGCATTAGATAAAGTACATGCTTCGGTGAGAAAATAATTAAATATCAATTCCAGCGTAGGCAAAATCTAACGATTTCAGCGTATACTTGAGTAAGTTATGCAATCAAATAACGATAAAGAAAAAGTAAAAGAGATAATGAAAAAAAGCTTAATTTTCTTACTCCTTCTTACCTATCTTAATTGCGCTTCATTCAACTTTACAAACAACAAGACTGAAAGCGGCTCACTGGATTCAAATTTCTTAAAAAAAATGCAAGCCACATTTCAATGTGATGTATTTGTTGAGACCGGTACATACGACGGGAAGACCGCCCGCGCTGCAGCTCCTTTTTTTCGAGAGATACATACTGTTGAGTTGCATGAAGAGTGTTTTAAAAAAGCACAATCCTATCTTAGCAATCTATCAAATATAAAAATCTATCGCGGCGCATCCGCAAAAATAATAAAAAACATCGCTTCACAAATTGAAGGGAGAATTTTGTTTTGGCTGGACGCTCACTATAGTGGGGAGGGCACGGCAATGAGTAATGACAATCCGTACGATCCTCAAGCGATTACCCCCATTTGCCAAGAACTAAAGGCTATTAAAAAGAGCAATGTGAAAGACTGCGTAATTTTAATAGATGATATCCGTGGATTTGGTTCGGTTATCGATGGCGTAGAATATCTCGGCTGCTGGGCCTATCCATCAATCCAGGAAGTATGCGCATTATGCAGAAAAATAAACCATAATTTTGAATTTGCCCTTCTTGGAGATACATTACTTATGTACGACGCCACCAAATACTCTCCCCCCCTTTCTGCAGTGGTCAGAGCGTGCACACAAAGCCGTCTTTATGATGGAAAAAATTTTACAGATCAACAGCTTATTGAACATGAAAAAGTTATTATGAACGCGCAAAATGAAGAAAAAGCATTCATTGCAGATCTTTATAAAAAAATGACAGATTACAAAGACCCACTTTTTCATCATGATCTCTGGTATGGACTTACTGCATTAGACACTCAGAACTGGCAAGAGGCTCTAGGTGCATTATCTAAAGTTCCAAATAGGCTTGAATATTTCAGCAAATCACGTAGAAAAGTATCTAAATCTTTGCGATATGATCATTGGAGAATAGAGCAATATTTAGATACAGCAGAATATAATTTAAAACGTTCAAAAAAATAATTTCCCCCAAATGGCCAGTAAAAAAACTGCGGCTCTAATATCCTTTTGATCGCTTTAAGTCATTAATGATATTAGCCCAGTATTGCAAAAATAACTTACTAATATCATACTCTTTTGAGCTTATTTCTTTGTATTTCTCATTTAAAAATTCTTCAGTTACTTCATCCCAATCATCTACCCACAAGACTGGCATATCGTCAAAAAGCTGCCCACAGTTCCACTTTGATGCTCGTTTCATAATTGGAATACTTCCAATCATTATAGCCTCCCAATGGCGATAGCCGTCGAATGAGTCTCCACGAGGAGAAAAAGCAAACTTAAAGTGAGACATTTCCTCCATGTATTGCATAAATGGTCTGCGATCGCCACGACAAAGCGACCCCACAAACACAAAATCTTTAGCTTTGAAGGTATTAAAAATATATTCTCGCGATCCAAATTGGGTCATATTAAAATTCAGATACAATAAACGGCTTTTTTGATTTTTTCTAAACTGTCTTAATTGATTACTAACAGCAGCCGGATTATTTATGTGGCGATAAAAACCCAATGGAATCAAATGACATTTTGGATGATACGCCGCTGGAGGATAACTTTCATTAGCAAACCATGCAATCACCTTTGGCTCATCTAAATACTGAGGCAAAACTCCCCCATCCATCGTAACAAGAATATATGGATGCTTAATGCGAGGATTTACTTCTCTGAAAAACCTATCAATGTTATGACCCGTAGCATACACAATAGCACCCGGAAAAACAGCATCAGCATTAAAAGGACGATTTTCATACACAAAATCACAGATATACTTCCAATGATTTCTTTCACAAAAAATATCTTCTAACCCTTGAGTCATTTTTGCATATGAAGGCATTACAAAAAAAACAATAAGTAATATTCGCCTCATTAAAAACATCGCTATCTCCCTTGCTTAGATTTTTTTTATTACAACCTATTATAGTACAAAAACTATTTCTTAAATTCAAATAATCAAACAAGCCGAAAAGCGTCGTTGTTTTTTCGAAATTGTTCTTAAAAACCATGATCCCTTTGGAACTTTTTATACCACCATTGCGTAAATCGTGAATGAATGATTAAAATATCCAAGTATTCTGATATAAAAATAAAAAGGAAATTATGAAGCTTAAATTTATTATGCTCATCGTTCTCGTAACAAAATCATTATTTTCATTTTCTTACGAAATGAATTTTTCTATTGAAACTTTAACTGAAACAAGACATCCGAATGTTCATTTTATTGGTCCATGGTATGGCTTATTCTTTGCATCTCTTTATTGTGTTCTTAATCATATTAAATGGTGCGAAGAAAATAATAAAATTCCCGTCGTATATTGGGACTCCCGCTCCCAATATTATAATTCCCAGGGATTTAATGGAAAAACAAATGTATGGGAGTATTATTTCGAACCAGTTTCACACATTAATCTCGCGCCTGCGAACAGACCGGCTCTCGAATTCTCCCCTGGTGGTAGCGGATTTAATAGCTATCAATTAGATCAGACAAGCAGACACCGCATACATCACTATTTACAAAAGTATGTCAAAATTAGACCAGTAATAATGAAGAAAATTGATAAATTTTATACTGAAAATATGGGAGGACGTCACACCATTGCAATTCATCTGCGTGGTACCGATAAAGGACGTGAAGAAAAATTAGTTTCACCTGAAAGCATAGTATCAATAGCTCTTAAATATGCACATGACGATACCCAATTTTTACTTGCTTCAGATGAGGATCAATTAATGGCTCGAATGACACAACTTTTAAAAGGTAGAAAAGTAATTTACTATGATTGTTGGAGAGCGCCAGATAGTAAACCTATACCCCTCATAGCCAGAAAACCAAAGCCTTCAAAAGGACAAATGGGCGAAGATGTATTGGTAGAAGTTTCTCTTATGGCACGATCGAATATGCTAATCCATACTATGTCAAACGTATCATCAGCAGCGCTACATTTTAATCCCGATCTTGAACACGTCACAGTGCGACATCCAAGTGATAATAGACCCATCCCAGACTTGACCTATCTTGTGAAATGAGTTCGACAATTAAAAAAATTTTATTTTGTTTTATTTTCAAGAAGACTCCAAACCTCATAGTAAATGTAAGGAATGTATGAAAACAAAAAAATATTTTTTCATCTCACTCCTTTTTGTATTTTTAAGGTGTGGTGCTGCTTATATTGGATATGATCCAACACAAGTTGGGCTTACCGGAGATAAACTGATGCAATACACCAAAGCTTTGTGGGTTGCACATCAGCATAATATGCCCTTTGTGTATGCCCCCTTTGAATATTCAGATAAATTACATCTCCACTACCTAAATGAAACACCTGCCTGTGAAAGCACATCAAAAATAACTGTAACAATCCCTAAACAATTACATTTTGAAAAAAATGTATTAAATCTCATTGATTATTACTATCAAGATACCATGTGGGATCCTCTCAAAGTAGCCACTTGGAGGGGCCTCATAGATAATCAACAATTTCTCACCAAACTAAAACAACATATATCTCCCGCTTTTGAAGTCAAAAAGCATCTCATACCATCAAATCGAGTTTCTGTTGCAGTTCATGTCAGAAAGGGTAATGGTAACTGTCCTCCTCTGTACTCAGAGGGCAACTCCAAAAATAGTATCTATTATGCTGATAAGGTATGGCCCATGAAATTTCCGCCTGATAGTTACTACGTCGATCAAATAAAAAAATTATCGTTACTACTTGATGATATGCCTATGTACGTGTACATCTTCACGGATCATATCAACCCTACACAAATTTTAAATCGCTATAAAAATGCGATTGGGAAACCAAACATAATATATGACTGCCAAAAAGATGGTATCCCAGATGGCAACCCTCTTCAAGACTTTTTTGCTATGACTCAATACGATTGCTTGATTCGTGGGGGATCGAATTTTACTCAAATGGTACATTTAATCGGAAATTTTGAAATCATAATATATTTGAATACTGCAATATGGAGCGGTAATAATATGATTTTAGATGCGGGCATAATAGATAATCGCATCACAAAAGATTGATGCTTACTTGATAATTATGCTTTACAAAAATAATTTGTTATAAGTTCGATCATATAATTAAGATCATTGTCTGTTATATCCTGATGACATCCAATATAAAATCCACTTTCATTAATCCAATGTGCAATCGGATAATCCTTGGGATCTAAATTAAATATTTTTTGATAAATTGGCTGATTAATAAGCGGTAGCATATCACGAGTCTCTACACCATTTTGCTCAAGATAATTAACTAAATTGACTTTAGATTCATTCCGCACAACGATAGGAAACATCATAAATGAATGCTCTGTTTCGGGTCTCGTTTTAGGTAATTGAATATACGTATCCAATTCATGAAGCCCTTTGATTAAAAAGGCTGCATTTGCTCTCCGCTTTCGCACAATTTCTGGAAGTTCTTCCATTTGTGCAACACCAAGAGCTCCCTCCAATTCAGTAATTCTAAAGCTATCTCCCTCGCCGTGTTCCATTCAAACATTGTCGATATAGAGGAAACTCATTTCTTAACCCAATTTGGGCTAAAATTAGATAAATCACGAATTAAAAATGTGGTACAAGATCCGGGAAAAAATAGTACTCCCTTATATGTTTTCTTGTTCCACCATTGCCGATTGTTTGGTATCTAAAACCATTTGAAATCAAATCTACGGAATTAAATATAGTGCGACAATCTACAATGATTTTTTTAGCCATCAAGAGTGCTATTTTTGCAAGATCTAACTGCTCAAACTCTTTCCACTCGGTTAAAACAATCGCAGCATCCGCATTTTCTACTGCGTCATAAGAATTTTTGCTATAATATATCTGTGGAAACACCTTCTTCATATTATTCATAGCTTCCGGATCATATGCACGTATATGAACCCCCTCCTTTATTAAAGTAGCTATAGTAGTTATTGCCGGGGAAAACCTGATATCATCTGTATTTGCTTTGAAAGCAAGCCCTAAAACAGCAATTGTTTTTCCCTCCAGGCAGTCCTCTAGAAGTTGTTTTAGCTTAATAACAGGAATACCTTTTTGAATTTCATTTGCCTTAATTAGTGCTTGCACTGTTAGCATTGGGAAGTTATATTCACGAGCCATATTTGCCAGCCCTAAAGAATCTTTTGGAAAACAAGAGCCCCCAAAGCCTGGCCCTGCATTCAAAAAATAAGGGCTTATTCGGGCATCAAGCCCCATGGCATGCGCTATTTCTGATACAGAAGCTCCTGTTGCATCGCATAAGTTTGCAAGCTCATTCATAAAAGTTATTTTCAGCGCAAGGAAAGAATTAGAAGCATACTTTATTGCCTCAGCAGTTATTCTATCAGTAAAAACAATCGGTTTTTTTGGGGATAATGCTCTATATAGTTCTTTCATTATATTCTTTGCCTTTCTTGAAGTTGCGCCTATAACTATTCGATCCGGGTTCAAGAAGTCGCCAACAGCACTACCCTCGCGAAGAAACTCTGGATTAGAGACTAAATCAAAATCTTCAGGAGAAATGTTTCGAGACAATATACAATCTTCTATTTGAGAACTTGCACCTATAGGAACTGTGCTTTTAATTATTATTAATTTATAGCCATTAATGTTTTCTGTAATGGTGTGCACAACACTTTCAACCGCCGACAAATCAGCTTTTCCATCCGTTTTACTAGGAGTGTTAACTGCTATGATAATTATTTCAGCATCTTTAATTGCTGAAGCTACCTTGGTGCTAAATGTAAGTCTTTTTTCATAGACATTTTTTTGGATAAGTTCTTTCAATTCAGGTTCAAAAATAGGAACTACACCATTTTTGAGCTTTGTGATCTTTTCTTTATCGATATCGACGCATACAACTTTATGGCCCATCTGAGCAAAACAAGTCCCACTTACAAGCCCTACGTAGCCTGTACCAATTGTCGCAATCCTATAATGCGCACTCGATGAAAATGTTATCGATACTATAATCACTATTGAAGCTGTTAATATCGCTTTTTTTTCCAAAGCATGGACCTTTCTTTAAATTGTGATGCTTACTAATGAATATATCACAGTCCCTATATCAAGAAGAATGAAAGGTATATATGTTTTTTATTTATTTCCTATTGATAGCCTTTTCTAACACAATACATCCAACTCCCGGGGTCTCAAATCCAAACGGTGTTCCTACAAGGCCCTCTGAAAGAAGGTCAAGCAGTCCTTTTTTATCAGGAGATACATTTCGTAGTTTTTGTAATCATATTTTTGATGAAACGAATGTGATATTTAGACCAGAGGAGGTAAAAAAAGCAGATATTATTTTTGTTAGAAATGATGTTTTACCTCTGTTTTTTTCCAGCTATCATCCACGAATTAAAAATCCATATATTCTCATTACGCACAATAACATTTTCAATGTACCGGGTAAATTTATTGATTATTTGGAGGATGAAAAAATCATAGCGTGGTTCGGGCATAATGTAGATAGAAATCATCAAAAATTACATGCCATCCCATTGGGGCTTGCTAATTATCACTGGCCGCATGGAAAATTTGAGCATGTACTAGGATTGCAGAAAAAGGCTCAACATTTTAGGACAGGTATCAAAACATATATTAATTTTAGATTGCACACAAATAGTAAAGAACGAACACCTATTTGGAACCATTTTAAAAATCAATCATTCAGTCTCGTTAAAATAAATCGGCCACACAGGCAATACCTACAAGATATGACTGATTGTAGCTTTGTGGTAAGCCCCCCAGGAGCAGGGTTAGATTGCCATCGCAATTGGGAAGCCCTCTATTTAAACTGTATTCCAATAATACAACACTCTTCTCTTGATACTTTATTTGAAGACCTACCTGTTGTATTAGTTGATGATTGGCAACAAATTACAGAAGAATTTCTTTCTAATGAAATTGAGAAAATAAAAAATAAAAAATACAATTTGAGCAAGCTATATGCTCAATACTGGTTTGATTTAATACATTCAGTTAGAGATGATTATCTCAGAAATTAGGGGATAAGATGGAAAGAGTTGCGCTTAACAAAGTGATCAATGTTAATTTTTTTCTATTGGGCATCTTGCTGCAATGCACACATACTGTATTGCCACAAAATATAATTGGCAATGCTACAGGAGGACATATTGGACATGCTACAATAGCATATTGTCTTGCGAAAGTGCTATCACACAAGTATGGGTTACCACTCCTTTACACCCCCTTTCCTTTTTCTGACATATTTGAATTTGATACCATTGAACAAAGAACTACAAATCAGGCAATCACAAGAACTATTTTTGTAAAACATGAACATCAAATCGTTACAAATTTAAAAGCTGATAATCTCAAATTTGACGTTAGTATATATACATTTATCAACACTATAACGTTTGACCCGATAAAATTATTAAGACCCCTATTGCAAATTAAAAGTAAGGATAAAATCGCACATCTCGTAAGTCAACCACCAAAAAACCACTTGACTCTTGCAGTGCACATTAGAAAAGGCAATGGAGGTACCCATCAATATGACGGAGAACTGCACTCTGTCCAACATTTTGATCATGACAAATCCAAAGTAACATATATTAGCTCCGGCTCGTATTATCCATTTGATTGGGGATCACATATACGTTCTGGTTTTCAAAACTATCCATTATCAGGCTTGATTTCAAATAGTTTAGATAGGGCGCTTATTGATAAGGCTCCGGGATGGGGAACAAAGTTTCCACCTGAGCAATATTATGTTGATCAAATAGTAAAAATCTCTACAGAATATAAAGATAAGCCTATTTTTGTACAAATTTTTACGGATGATAAAAATCCTGAAGGGCTTCTTGGGAGAATACAACAAGCTACTCATAAGAAAAATATCACTTTTTATTACCATGATAACCGAAAATACTCTTTTAAAGAAAGAGTAGCTCAAGACATGTTTAGTATGGCAAGATTTGATGTCTTTATTCGATCTCAATCTTATTTTGCTCGAATTGTGGAAATAATGGGTGAACATAAGGTAACTATATTTCCTCTTGAATACCATTGGGAGAAAGACAAATTAATTATGCATAAAATCTTTATTAAAGGATGATTAGAGATAAAATTTTTTACTTTTTTTAAAAAAGGAAATATATGAACAATTATAGCCGTCATTTTATTTTTTTTGCGTTATTGATGCCAGGGCATTTACTTTTAGGGAGTAAATATTGGTGTCCCAAAGGTCACTTTAATCTTAATCAGCATAATTTTTTTCAAAAACTTGCTCGAGACGTTAAGCCTAAATATGCACTTGAAACAGGGTTTTGTACCGGCAGATCTGCTTCCAGCTTATTAGAAGCTGCTCAATTAAAAACGTTTATTTCAATAGATATAAATTTAGATTACATAAAACCGGAGGGGAGAATTTTTGCTCAATTACTACAAAAGGATTTTCCTGAATTTAAACTTATTGAAGGAGATTCAAAAGTAGTTTTAACCAACGATTTTTTTGCCGAAAACTTCCCTCATGGGATTGATTGGGTTACAGTCGATGGCGATCACTCGTATGCTGGCTGCCTGCATGACCTTGAAGTTTCTTCTGCATATGTATCTGAGCATGGAATAATAATTATAGATGATTACAGGTCAAGTGGACCTGACGGCGTATCCATTCCTCATGTGACAAGTGCTGTCGATTATTTTTGCAAACACCATAAAGAATTTAAAATAACTGTCTGGAATCACAGAGGGAAAGGATTTGCAATTTTAACACGATGCGAAACCCAAGACACAATTATTAATAGAGTAACTTCTTCAAGTGATTGATTTATTTATTAAAAAAATGTATTAAGAACACTCCCGTTTTTATTTACAATCCAAATGCATACAAATAAACAAAATCGTCAACATCAAGTGATCTTTTTTGCCAAGAGCATTGCCAATAATGAACTGCATAGCTATATTCTTTTAGCCAACTTTTTATTCTTTCTTGATTTTTTTCAAACCGTTCCCAAGCAGGAAAAGCATAAAAAAAGTTTACTGGCAAAAGGACAGAGTCTCGAGGCAGAATTCCTTGAAGCAGTAGGCGACGGTAGCAAGCTGAAAAATGGTAAGGTCCTGTTCTACCAATAATTGCCATTGGACTGTTATCGTTACTATTTCGTCTCATAGTTTCAATGCATTCTTTTAAAACTGGATGTCCTGCCACAGAACCAATTAACCCATTCGCAATATTAAAAGTTTCAGCTTTTCGGGGATATAGAAGTCCCGAATAGAAGCTGCACGTGTGATGAAATAGATCAAAAGATTTCAAGCACTCAAAGTCAGTATCAATGTAAAGGCCGCCAAATCGATATAAAATCTCATATCGAGCGATATCAGATTTTTCCCCATAATTGGATGCTCGATCATATAAATGCTGATTAGTTAATTTAAGCGCTTTAATATCTTGATCACTCCATAACTTATATTCCCAATCAGGGTGATATTTTTTCCATGAATTTTGAAAGGCCACACATTTTTCAGGAAAAGAGCTTCCAATCCAAATTTGGTGAATAATTTTAGGAATTTTTGGAGCCGACTGATACTGGGGGTTATTAACGAACGATTCATAAGAAGCTTGAGCTTGTTTCCAATGGTTCGCTTTTATAAATTCAGGTTTATAGGTATTAGCACAGTCCATTCCTTCATGAAAAGTTGGAAAATTACCTCCAAAAACGTGTATGGAAATGGAAAATAGCGCAAAAATTATTTTTTTTATTTGCTTCATTTTTTTCTCTTCTAGATTCAAGTTAAAACATACTATATCTAATTTCGGCTAATATAAGTAGGAACAATATGTTGAAAAGGGTTATTATTGTGCAATTGATGAAACTTCGAAATATCAATTTTCATTCCTTTTTCAAAAACTTCGAGTAGCTCTGCAGGGGTTGCAAAATTCATTGAAGGATTATGAGGGCAATCAGTTTGAATTCTATTTAATGGTATATTGATCATTTTTGACGTATCAAAACAAAGGCCGCTGGCGGCACTTGGCTTTATTGCTGACCATGTGGCCTCGAGAGTATTAGGATTACGAAAATGAAATGAGTTTAGATGATTTAAAATAACTTTTTTTGGATAGATGGTCATATCAACATTATTTGGATAGTTCCAAGAAGACTCAGAGTTTGCAAAGTCCCATTTAAATATATGCTCCATTACCTGCTCAAGTTCTGGTAAATACACTTTAAGGTTGGGCCTATTTGGATTATTAGTATTTTTTCCAATTCGTAAAAAAAAACCATAAGCTCCAGATTCTGTAAGTAATGTAACGCATTCAGAAAGCACAACGTAATCTTTTACTACATTGTCATCTACTGCAAACATAAGATAGTGAGAAGGAGCATTACGAATTGCTTGCAAGGTTAATTTTTCAAAGTCAGAATGAGGATTGTCTCCTTGCTTAACAAACAATATTAATTTGAACTTCTCAGCAATCTCTCGATAAGCTTTAGCATATTTTTGAGTACTTACTCTATAAATTATTTGTATTTTTCCGACATCTGTTACATATTTTTCTATTGATTCGAGCAAAGCAAGAAGTTGAAGGGGACGATCATAAGAGAAAATGATAAAATCAACAGTTTCGGCATTCAATCCAATCGTAAAAAAAAAATAGGAAATAAAAGATTTTCATAAATAAACTCTCTTATTGGGTTAGTGTGATATGATATAAAAAAACATAATAAAAAATTGTTTTGAAGTATTTTTATTTTTTTATTGAAATACTATCGTTGGTGTAAATATTAAAAATAGCTGCACCAAAAAATCGGAGACTGTATGTTTTACTTTTTTATATTTGTTTTAATGGGATTTTCATCTTTTTTATTTGGTAACGGAGTTGCAAATCTTGAATTATTAAAAAAACACTTACCATCAGATCCTATTATTTTAGAAGCCGGATCTCATAATGGAAAAGATACAATTAGATTAGCACAAGGATGGCCCAATGGGCATACTTTTGGATTTGAGCCAGTCCCAGATATATTTCAACAATTAATGGAAAAAGTGAGAGGTATTGAAAATATTACAATATTTCAGTTGGCTCTTTCTGAAAAAGTAGGGACTTCCCTCCTTAATGTAAGCAGTAGTGAAGGAACAGGTTCAAGTTCTTTGCTTAATCCTAAAGACCATTTACAAGTTTTTCACTGGATATCTTTTCCCTCAAAACTTGAAGTCAAAACGACAACTATTGATCAATGGATGATTGAAAATGGTATAGAAAGAATAGATTTTTTGTGGCTTGACCTTCAGGGTTTAGAGTACCATGTTCTGAAAGCTTCTCCAAAAGCATTAAAAACGGTAAGAGTAATAGTTACTGAGGTTAATTTTCGTGAATTGTATCAATCGGGAGCTCTTTACCCTGTTTACAAAAAATGGCTTGAGTCTCAAGGTTTTGATTTACTTTTACTTGATAAAGTTCATGCCTCATGGGGAGACGCAGTTTTTGTAAGGAATAGAGAAGTATAAAATAGCCACCACGATATTGAAAACAAGGAGCACACCTGTTATTCCTCATTCTAAATGTTTTTTATCAAAATAATTTTTGTTAAGTTTGACCATATAATTGAGATCATTGTCTGTTATATCCTGATGGCTCCCAATATAAAATCCACTTTGATTAATCCAATGCGCAACAGGAAAATCTTTTGGATTGATTTGAAACATTTCTTGATAAATTGGTTGATTAATAAGTGGTAGCATATCACGCGTTTCTACACCATTTTGCTCAAGATAATTAACTACATCAGTTTTGGATTCACTACGCACAACAATAGGAAACATCATAAACGAATGGTCTGTACAAGGTCGTGTTTTGGGTAGTTGAATATACGTATCCAATTCTTTTAACCCATTAATTAAATAAGCAGCATTTTCACGCCGCTTTCGTACAATTTCTGGGAGCTCCTCCATTTGAGCAACGCCAAGAGCTCCCTCCAATTCCGTAATTCTAAAGCTATGTCCCACACTAACGAAGGAAAAACGATTCTCAATCACTTCTTGGAGTTCTTTACCTGACACTTTATCATCATCAATACTTATGTAGATGGAATTTCTTCCGTGATTAACCAACGATCGCATACGAATTGCATAATCAGGGTTATTAGTCAATGATAGTCCGCCAATCCCCGTTGTTAACAAGTGCGCAATGTATGTTGAAAAACAAGAAATATCCCCCAAGCTGCCTACCATACGTCCCTTATAGGTAGCAAGCATAGTTTCACACGAATCTTCAATAATTTTTAAGTTGTACTTTTGCGCAATTTTGACTATTGGATCCATATCACATGGTTGTCCAAAAAGATGAACGGGAATAATCGCCCGGGTCCGAGAGGTTATTTTAGATTCAATTAATGCTGGGTCAATTTCATAATAATTCGGCTCAATATCTACAAATACCGGAATCATTTTATTATGTAATACAATATTTGAAGTCGCCACAAAAGTAACTGCTGGCACAATAACCTCATCTCCATCAGACCAGTTGTGAGCTTCTTTTAAAGCTTGCAATGCGACCTGTAACGCACTTGTACCACTATTGCTCACTATCGCAAATTTTGTATGATGTGCTCGGGCAAACAATCGTTCAAACTTCTGTAAAAAAGGGCCATATGATAATCGATTTGAATCCAATGCTTCATTAACAAGCTGCTTAGCTCGATCCGAAATAGAAAGTGTTCCAACTCCAATTTTTCGTGTTAGAGATACTTGATCCAGTAAATTTTCAAG
>SDBT01012168.1_pt1 | contig 13825 bp, 12 predicted proteins | sample 2277101 | NCBI WGS metagenome assembly SDBT01 (sample SAMN10404973, study PRJNA504765) | marine sediment metagenome | isolation source: marine sediment core GS10_PC15, 103 cmbsf | place: Arctic Ocean: Southern Knipovich Ridge | collected 2010
GTAATGATTCTGTTCATCGTACTCCAGAAGCAGTTCATCCGCGGCGCCACCGCCGGCGCCATCAAGGGCTGACAGATGCTCAAGACCGTAGTCGCCATCCTGCTGATGCTGATCGTGGCCGGGGCCATCTACGAGTTCACGCTCGTGGACCGGGACATTCTCCGCGGCCGGAAGGTCCTGCGGGTAGGCGCCGCCGGTTGGATGATCCAGGAGTTCAATCTGCACGAGCAGGTCCGGCGCTTTGAGAAGGATCACCCGGACATCCACATCAAGCTCGAACAGAACCCCGTCGGCTTCGACACCGTGGTGATGCTCCAGGGGTCGATGGGGCAACTGGCCTTTGACCTGGTGCTGGGGCCCGGCAACTACGTCGTTGAGAAATACCAGACCCGCGGCCTGGCCGTGCCGCTGGAGTCTTTGGTCCCCGCCGAATTCCAGGAGCGGATGATCCCCAGCATGCTCAAGTGCAGCCGGGTCGACGGGAAACTCTACATCGTCCCATTCATGGGCGAGGTGAACGTCCTGCTGTACCGCAAGGACCTGTTCGAGGCCGCCGGCCTGACCCGCCTGCCGGAGACGTGGGAGGAGTTCGAGGCCTACGCCGAGAAGCTGTCCGATCCGAACGCTCGCCAGTACGGCATCAGTCTCGACTTCGCCCAGGACCCGTTCTTCACCCAGAACACCTACATGGCCATTCTGGGGTCCATTCGCGGGTCTGTCGTGGACGAGAACGGTCACCTGGACCTGTCCAGCCCAGAGTCGCGGCAGGTGTTCCGCATGCTCAAGCGATGGTGGAAGAAGGGCCTGGTCAGCCCGAACTGCAAGTCCGGCTCGGGGGCGTCGGATGATTTCACCAGCGGCCTGACGGCCATGTACCCGAACTGGCAGTCCCGCGGGATCTGGGTCAGTAAGAACAACGAACGCCTGACCGGCATGATCGGCTTCGCGCCCATACCGGGCGCCAAGAAGAACGGCTCGCTGATCGCCGTGCACGGCGGGCTGATCCTGCGTGACTCCGAGCTGCGCCACGAGGCGGGGCTGTTCCTGGCCGAAGCGATGTGCGGGTACGCCCAGCCGGCGATTATCCAGGCCGGCAAGATGCCCGTCACCCGTGACGGGTACGACCCGAAACGATTTGCCGACTTCGTCACCAAATCCGGCGGCAAGCTGCCGGAGGGCTGGCACTATCCCGAGTGGATTCCAGAAGTGGGCAAGACGCTGCCGAACAGCTTCGCCGCGCCGGAGGCCAGCCTCTTCAGCGAAGTGTCCGATTACGTCGCGCCCGCCTTCCACGAGTACCTGGACAGCGATTCGGACGACCCGGCCCCGTTCCTGGAGCAGGCGCGCCGGCTGGCACATGAGAAGATCTACTCCCGGCAGGACTGACGTGGCCCCACGTCACTCGGCCGCTTCCGTCTCCCACTGGTGCAGCTCGGCGGAGAACAGCCGCACGGTGGCCTTCTTGTATTCGCGGGCGGTGGGCAGTTCGATCCGCGGGACGTCCCCCCCGGCGGCAACGAGCGCGTCGAGGGTCCGGCCCACGGCTCGCTCGTCGGGACCGTGGATCATGGTGTAGACGTTGTAGGGCCAACCCTCGCTCGCCGCTCGCAGGTAGCAGTGGCTCACCGCGGCGAACTCGGCCGCCTGGCGGCCGAAGGCGTCGGCGTGGTCGTCCGGCACCCGCCAGGCAACCAGGACATTGACGGCCGCCCCCGCCCGACGGTGGCGCAGCACGGCCCCGTAGCGCCGCATCCACCCCGCCGAGAGCAAATCCCCCGCGTGGACCAGCAGCGTCGCCGCGTCCATGTCCGCGGCCCGCGCCAGTTCGGCGAAGGGCTCCCGAATAGCCGGCAGCGGGGTCTGGAGGGCTTCGATGGCGCGGACCTGTTCGTCGCTGGGCGGCTCGGGCCGGGAACTCCGCGCCGCCCCCGCCGGCGTGTGGGTCCGCTTCGGGATCGGCGCGCCGCTCATGGGGAATCGCACGTCCAGCTTGTATCGCCGGATCGTGGGCAGCGAGAGCATCCGCTCGGCCCTGATCGTCCGCCGCAGGATCTCCAGCGTCAGGGGCAGGCCCAGGGATGAGCCCGGCCCGATGGCCAGCGTGAACCACAGGTTGAGCGGACCCTCGCGGCCGTAGCAGTGGGAGACGCCGGGGTGCTCGGCGACGATCGCGCCGGCGGCGTCGAGCCGATCCGCAGACACCCGGGCCGCCGCCAGCGTCGTGTCGTAGCCCAGCGCGGCGGCGTCGAACAGGCCCGATATTCTGCGGATGACCCCTTCGGGGGCGCTGAGGGCCTCGACCCGGGCCAGCACGTCCAGTTCCTCGGCGCCCAGCTCGGCGGCCAATTGGGCAAAGGGCCGAGCCACCAACGGCACCGAACGCTGAATCGCGTCGAGCAGGAGACGATCGAACTCACTCAGTTGGACGCTCACGTTCGAATCGGATGGTCCAGCCTCGCCTGCACGGAGGCGACCTTCCCGCTCAGGGCGTGGTCGACCCCGGCCCGCCAGTCCAGGTCCAGCCGGCAGGAGACCCGCTTGGAATCGCGCTGCAACGCCATCAGGCACCGCTTGACCACATCAAGGACCTCGTCGATCTCCCCCTCCATGGTGGTGCCCATCGCCCCGAGTTTGTACTCCAAGCCCGAGCGATCCACGATCTCGACGACACGGGCGACGTAGTCCCCGACGCTTTCGCCATGGTCCGTTGGGAACATGGCAAACTCTGCCAATACGCTCATGGTCATACCCCTTTCCTGGTCGGCCGCGGCCTGCTCGCGCCGGACCGTTCCAGGTGATTCTAGCGCGGCACCCGCTCCGGCGGCATCTGTAACTCCGCTCGCGGGGTGACTTCGGCCAAGGACGGGCGGGGCCCGGCAGCGGGTGCGTTTCTACGGCATCTCGAAGCCGTGCTCGGGGTGGCGGATGGTCATCACCGGGCAGGGGCTCTTGCGGACGACCTTGTCGGCCACGGAGCCCATCAGCGCTTGCCGCAGGGCGCCCCAGCCGTGGGTGCCCAGGATGACCAGGTCGATGTTGTGCTCCCGGACGTAGCGGATGATCTCCACGAACGGCCGGCCGCGAAGAAGCCCTCGGGTGACCGAAAGCTCCGGCGGCAGCTTATCCCGCAGGAATGCGCCGAGCTGCTTCTCGGCGGCAGCGGCGAGTTCCTCGACCGGCGGGCCGGCGGGGATGGTCGCCACGTCGAACGTCAGCCAATACTGGTAGCTGTCGTCCACGACATGCACGCAGTGGAGCTGGGCATCGCACTTCTGCGCCAGGTACACCGCATACGGAAACGCCCACGCCGACAGCTCCGAGAAATCCGTCGCATACAGGATTTTCCTGATCTCGGTCATGGCCGTGCTTCCTCACGCGTCCCACGACTCTCGGCTGCGGCGCAGCGCCTTGGGGGGCCCGAGAATCTCCGCGTAGATGATGCCCCGCACCAGATCGTCGCGCCGGGACACCGGGACCCGGACCTTCGGTTTGCGCTCGACCCCGGTGTGGACCCCCGCGGAGACGATCCCCGGCTGCAGCGACTTGACCCTGGCCAGCCGCTTACGACGACGGGCCTGCTCCGCGGTGAGATGGCGTTCGCTGGCCAGTACCTCGGCGCGCACGCCGTCGCCAAGCCGCTGTTCGAGCTTGGCCTGTGCGAGGGGCCGCGATCGGCGCAGCGTCTTGCTGGGCGGGGGGGGCGGAGGCTTGGGCGCCGCGGGCGCCTGCATCCCCAGGACCTCCCGCAAGGCCGCCACGGCCTGGGCGGCCGGGGTCGCCGACGGCTGGTCGGCTGGGCCGCCCTGTCGAGCCGGCTGGTCTTGCCGTTGGGCCGGCTCGCGCCCGCCGCCGGACCGCTCGGACTCCTGCTCCACGCGCCGGGCCTGCTCTTGGTCCCACTTGGCCTTGATCATGCTGATGATCTTGAACACCCCGGCGATGACCAGGATGACGATCAACGGCCAGAGCCTGCCCTTCCCTTCGGCCAGGCACTGCAAATTGGACCATTCGCCGTTCATGCTCTCTCCGGCGGCCGCTGCCACGGCCGATCAGCCCTTGGGCTTCTCCTGTCCGCTGTCGGAGCCGCCCCCGATGCTGTCCCGCATCGTGGTGTCGGCCTGGATGTTCTTCATGCGGTAGTAGTCCATGATGCCCAGGTTGCCGCTGCGGAACGCCTCGGCCATGGCCTTGGGCACTTCCGCCTCGGCCAGCACGACCTTGGCGCGGTTCTCCTGGACGAGGGCGACCATTTCCTGCTCGCGGGCCATGGCCATGGCGCGGCGCTTCTCGGCCTCGGCCTGGAAGCGGCGCTTGTCGGCCTCGGCCTGATCGGCCTGGAGCTTGGCGCCGATATTCTCGCCCACGTCCACGTCGGCAATGTCGATCGAAAGAATCTCGAACGCCGTCCCCGCGTCCAGGCCCTTCTCCAAGACCTTCTTGGAAATCTGGTCCGGGTTCTCGAGGACCTCCTTGTAGGTGCCGGCCGAGCCGATGGTGGTGACGATACCCTCGCCCACACGGGCGATGATGGTCTCCTCGGTGGCCCCGCCGACCAGGCGGTCGATGTTCGCCCGCACCGTCACCCGCGCCTTGGCCTTGACCTGAATGCCGTCCTTGGCCACGGCGTCGACGGTGGTCTTGCCGGTGACCGGGTTGGGGCAGTCGATGACCTTCGGGTTGACCGAGGTCTGAACGGCTTCGAGGATGTCGCGCCCCGCCAGGTCGATGGCGGTTGCCAGCTTCCAGGTCAAGTCGATGTTGGCCCGGTTGGCGGCGATCAGCGCCCGCACAACGTTGACAGGCCGCCCGCCCGCGAGGAAGTGGTTCTCCAACTCGCCGGTGGAGATGTCCAGCCCGGCCCGGACCGCCTGGATCCGCGACAACACAATGATGCTCGGGTTGACCCGCCGCAGCCGCATGCCGATCAGCTCGAAGATCCCGACGCCCGCGTGAGCTGCCAGGGCCTGAATCCACAGCCCGAACGCCGGTGCGAACAGGGCCAGGAACACGATCCCGACCACGACCAGCAGGCCGATGCCGATGATGGCGCCCCAACCCAAACTGGTGCCTTCAGCCAAGAAAACCAGAGCATTCATTGCCAACATGATATCCCCTTTCCTGGGTATCGATTCTGTTTGAGTCTTATATCACAACCCCGGCCGCCGCGAAAGGCTCAGTCAGGACGAGGGCTCGACCTCCCGCACGATGACGGTCATTCCTTCTGCCCGGACGATCTTGACGGTCGCGCCCTTATCGATGAGGCCGCTCTCGGCCGAGGCGATCACGCGCTGGCCGTCGATGCGTACCGCGCCGGTCGGGCGCAGGAGCGTCTCGGCCGTGCCGGTGTGCCCCACCAGGGCCTCGTGTTCGGCCGCTTCCGGAACGCCGGTGCCCGGCTGCTTGGCCTTGCGCAAGAACAGCCGCTTGCCCAATGGCGTCTTCGGCAGCAGCTTCACCAGCATGGCCAGGTACACGGGCATGATCACGACCAGCGCCACGAACAGCACAATCGCGCCGACCGGCGAGATCCTCGTATAGCAGACCCATACGGATCCGACCAGCGCCCCCACGGCCAGCCCCGCCAGGACCCCGAACGTCGGGGTGAGGATCTCCAGCCCGAACAGCACCATCCCCGCCACGACCAACCCAATCACGATTCCGATCGAGTCCATCTATGTGCTCTCCACTTTTTCGACCACGAGACGATTGCCCTCGTAGCGCAAGACGCGCACTGTCTCGCCCCGGTCCACCATAGCGCCCTCGGCAATCGCATCGACAAGATTATCCCCGATGCGGACCTTGCCTACCGGCCGGCACGGGCCTTCCACAACGCCGGTGTCTCCGGGGTGAATCCGCGTCATGGGGGATTCCTCCGGCACGGGCGCCGCGACCACCGATTGGGCCGGTGCCAGGATGATCCGCCCCGCCATCGGAATGCGAGGCAGGGCCTTGAGCAATAGCGCCCCCCCGATGACCGCGGCGAACACCGCCGCCACCAGCCAGACGATGCCGGTCGTGAACATCTGCCAGGCCATGTCCGTGTCAGGCCAGGGGAACTCGTCCGGGGCGTTGGGGATCAGCATCGCCAGCAGCGCCCCGACGCAGCAGAGAATCCCGGTGATCCCCAGGACGCCAAAGCCCGGCGTCACGAACAATTCGATCAACAGTAGGATCACGCCGAGCACGAACACGGCAATCTCGGGCGCTTGGGCCAGCCCGATGATGTACCGACTGCCGAACACGACCGCCAGGCACACGATGGCGATGATGCCGAAAATCCCGAAGCCGGGCGTGCGAATCTCCAGATAGCCGCACAGCAGCGCCACGGACATCAGCAGGCCCAGGACCGCCTGGGACGTCAGGATCCCGATGAGCCGCTCGGAGCCGGTGTCTTCCATGACCGTAGGCGCCACGGTGATGTTGTAGTGCTTGCGGAGGGCGTCGAGGTCCTTGAAGGTGTGCAACGACAGGCCCGCTCGCAGCGCCTCGTCCGTCTTCAGCACGGCCACCCGGGCCCGCCCCAGGACCGCCCAGACGTAGACCCACGGGGTGTCCGGCTGTTGTGCGCCCGCGGGGGTGTCCGGCTTGCCGCGCACCCTCGCCCGCCACTCCTTGCCATCGACGATCTTCAGTTCGCTCGTCTCGGCGTGCCGGATCAGCCACACGTCCACGTCGCGCGTGACCATGGCCTCGCACAGAGCGGCACTGCGCCCCCGGTCGTCGGCCAACTGCCGCATGTCCGCCAGCATGTCCGCCTCAAACTTGGCGCGGGCCGCCTCGGAAAGCTGTATCTCGCCCTGCGGGCCCACCCACAGCGGCGTGGCGGCGCCGATCTTCGTCCGAGGCGCCATGACGATCTCGTGGCACGCCAGCGAGATGACCGCCCCGGCGCTCATCGCCCGCTTGGTCACATAGGCGACGGTCGTCATGCCCGGCAGCTCGTCGCGAATCTGATTGACGATCGCGCGCATCACGTCCACCCGTCCGCCGGGGGTGTCCATGTCGAAGATGACCAACTGGGCCTTGCTGGCCCGGCATCGGATCACCTTGCGCTTGAGGAACTCCAGGGTGCTGGGCTGGATCTCGCCGTGGATGGGGATGACGAATGCCCGGGTGATCTCCACGGGCATTTTCGGCCGGTCTATCTTGGGGGCGGGGAACCACCCGTCGGCGGTTTCGATTCGTTCGGGCAGGACGCGGTACTCCGCCGCCGCGGCCTCATCGCGGGCCGGAACCGTGGTGGCTTCGGACCCGGTCGGCCGACTCATGGCCCGGGCGACCGCCCCCGCCAGCAGGCACACCGCAACTGCCGCCAGGACAAGCCGCCGCGCGCCGCGTGCGGAGATCAAGTGTTGTCTTATGGACATGCTCCCAAGCTCTCCTGCTGTAAGTGCCACCTAATTCTAAGCCCAATGAATCGCTCCCGCAACTGCCAGCCGGCCGGGGGCTCGCACTTGTGTGGCCGGCCGCGGGGACATATCATCCGCCGGCAGCAGGCACTGCCGCCGCGCGGAGGCCCCACCCATGGCTGATACAGGGTTGCTGATCCCAGTCCGAAAGCGCCACAGGCTCACCGGAAAGTTCACATTCAGCTCGACAGCGGCGCTCCAGACCCATCATCCCGTCGCCGATCGGCTGACGGTCCGGCAGCTGCGCCAATCCCTGGCCGCAGTGGGCGTCCGCGCCCGCGGGGGCGGGCCCGAGACCGCGGACGTGCGGATCATCCGCGACAAGGCCCTCGGCGGCCGGGAGGCCTACGAGCTGACGATCCGCCCCGCCGGCATCCAGATCCGCTCCGCCGGGACGCCCGGAGCCTTCTACGCCGTCCAGACATTGTGCGACCTGCTCGCCCTGCACGGGCCGGCCCTGCCGGCGATGCGCATCGAAGACTCGCCGGACTTCCCCCGCCGCGGCGTGTACCTGGACTGCGCCCGCGGGAAAGTCCCCAAGGTCAAGACCGTCAAGCAGCTCGTCGACCGCCTGGCCCACTGGAAGGTCAATGAACTGCAACTGTACATCGAGAACACTTTCCAGTACGCCGGCCACCCCGACATCGGCGTGGGGTACAGCCCTTTCTCGGCCAAGGACATCCTGGCGATCCAGGCCCACTGCAAGGCCCGCCACGTTCGCTTGGTCGGCTCGCTGGCGAGCTTCGGCCACATGGACAAGATCCTCTCGCTGCCGGCCTACCGGCACCTGGCCGAGTCGCTCGACTTCAGCGTGGACACCGTGGGCGACTTGTGCCCCACGGACCCGGCGAGCATCGCCTTCCTGGCCGAGTTGTACGGGGAATTCCTGCCGCTGCTGGAGGCGGAGGACTTCAACGCCTGCTGCGACGAGACCCGCCAGATCGGCCGGGGACGCAGCCGCCGGCGGGCCGAGAGGATCGGCGTCGGGCGAGTCTACCTGGAGTTCATCCTCAAGATCCGCCGTCTCTGCCGCAAGCACGGCAAGCGGACGAACATCTGGGGCGATATCATCCTGGCCCACCCGGAACTGATCCCCGACGTCCCCAAGGACGTGGTCATGCTCAACTGGGAGTACCGCCCCGGCGGCGAGCGGGCCGCCCGGACCGGCGAGTTCGTCCAGGCCGGGCTGCCGCTGGTGTGCTGCCCGGGGACCCACGGCTGGCAGTCGCACGGGGCGCGGTTGGAGGATTCCACGGCCAACGTCGCCGAGTTCGCCCGAGTGGCCCGGGCAAACGGCGCCGAGGGCCTGCTCAACACGGACTGGGGGGACTTCGGGCACCGCAACCCCCTGGCCGTCAGCTATCACGGGTTCGCCCACGGGGCCGCGCATGCCTGGCACGGGGCCGGCGTCAACGAGAAGGCCTTCACCGGCCGCTTCTGCCGAGACGTGTTCGGCGAGACCACGGGCCGGCTGGCCACGGCCATCCGCACGCTCGGGAGCGAACCCAGCTACGATCTCTACCATGCCCTCGTCGAGCCGTTCGATCCGGCGGCCCCCATGCCGATGGGCCGCAGCGTCATCGACAACCCGAGGCTCAAGCCCGCAGCCGTCCGCCACCGATTGGCCGTGGCTGACAAGCTGCGGATCCCCTCCCTCAAGGGCTTGGACGAGTTCGAGGCCCTGGCTCTGGCCGAGTTCGATCTGGCCCGCCGGATGGACGCCCTGGCGTGTCGCCGCGTTCTGGCCGGGCGCGAGCTGCGCGCCGGGCGGCCCGCGGGGGCGCGGACGCTGCGCACCCTGGCCGATCGCATGGCCGCCATGGCCGGAGACTTCGCCGTCCTGTGGCGCGCCCGCAACAGGCCGTCCCGGCTGCGCGATAACCTTGCCGCCTTCCGCCGTGTCGTCGCCGAGGCCCGCAAGCTCGCCCGGTAGCCGGGCCGTCACATCATGAGCCGCATCATCTTGAGGTTGTCCCGCTCCATGTCCTTGAGCAGCACGCCCGCTTCCCGACCGACGTGCTTGTCCTTGGCGTACTTCAGCTCGAAGGTATATTCCACGTCCCGCGCCGCGGCCCCGGCCGAACCGGAGTCGACCCGCAGGTCCCACCGGAGGACGCCCGCCGTGCGGCGATCGCGCAGGTAGACCGCGTCGGTCGAAAGCTCGTCGCTGAGCCGACCCAGTTTGATCTGGATATCTTCCGACTTGGTGGCGGGGATGCGGTCAAGCAGCCGCACCGACACCGGCGTGGCCTTGTAGTTCTCCACCCGGATGCGGTACTTGAACGTCTGCGTGCGGCTGCCCCAGGCGACCTTGTCGGACTTGCTCACCAGCTCGCGCGAGCAGCGGAGCTGCGTGTCCACGCCGAACCCGACGGTGACGCTTTGCCCGCGCGCCACCAGCGGCATCCGGCCCTGGCCGACGAACTCGCCGTCGATGTATGCACTGTACGGGCCCGCCAGCAGCGGCACCTTGCTGGCGTTGGTCACCCGCCCCATTCGGTACACGTAGCTGCCCAGCAGCGGTATGGCCGCGTGATGCACGTCGATGGGGAACTTCTGCGCCGAAATCTGGACGAGTTGCTGATCGGAACGGCTGGGAAGGCTCATCGTCCCCGGCAGCTCGTACGAAACCGCCAGCCCCTCATTGAGGCTCCGGACGGCCGCCCGGCCGGCCGCCACCACCGCCTGGTCCGTATTCAACTCCAGCTCCTGGACCTGGGCAGCATTGCTGTTGAGCGAGAAGTTGGCCCCGGCCAGGTCGCCCGGCCGGCGGTTCCAGGCCAAGGTGTTGGCATACTGCCCCCCCGCCAGCAGCGTCTGGCGAGCGGCGTACTGCCCGAAGGATTTCCTGGCCAGCGCCTTGTCGCCCTGGGCCGCGCCCTGCAGGCCGATCCACCATGCCACCAGCACCGGCCCCTGGGCATTCATCGTCGGCGTCGCCGTGGAGAGCGTCACTTTCGCCTCCGACCAATCCTCCCCGCTCATCTGGCTGACATGGGCGAGGTATTCCATATTGACCGTCCTGCCGTCCTTGCCCAGCCGGACGTTGTACGACGGCGACCAGTTCGCCGAATTGACCAGGTACCGCAACTGGACGGTGCGGGCCTTGGCGGCCGCCTTGGCCAGGAACACGCGCGCCTCCCGGGTCGTCCGCTGCGACCCACGGGTCAGCTCGGCCCGGCGGCGCTTGAGCAGGTCAAGCTTCTCCTTGAGCTCGAGGGCCTGCTGGTATAGCGCGATGCGCTCCTTGGTTAAGGCCTCCCGCTGGGCCAGCAGGAAGGCGCTGACCTTCGAGAGCGTTTCGAGGTTCAGCACGCCCTTGCTCATCTCCGTATGGCTGGTGGCGGCGGTGAAACCCTCCAGCTTGTCCACGTGCTTGGACTTCGCGACGAGCAGCTTGCCCATTTCCGCGTTGGCGTGGATCTCCGCGTAGACCTGTTTGATCTGCGCGTCCAGATCGGCGACTTCCTTGCGGGCGACCTCCGTGGCCGCCTGCGAGTGGAACCGGACGGAGCGGATCGTCACGCCGTCGACGGCGCTGACGTGCAGGCTGGTGGGGATCACCTGGGCGGGCAGGCCCTTCACGACGACGGCCAACTCCCCCGCGCGCGGCGGCAGCTCAACTGTCCGCGTCACGAGCGCCTGACCGCGGTAGACGATGACCGATTCGATCTTGCTGGCCACCTCGACCGGCGCCGCGCCGGCAACCGAGACGACAAGCAACACGACAACACACAGTGCGTACCTGTTCATGAGTAGCCCTTTCCGTTGAGAGAAGAGTTCAAGATCTGCGCGCACACCCACACAACTTGTTGGACGCGCGGGCTTGCGATTTGTTCCGCGTCGGCCCGGCCGATTCGTTGGCCGAGGGGAGCGGGACGTCCTTGACGGCGCCCCCCGGCCGGATATGCTGGACGCGCCAAGCCGCCCGGCCCGAAAGGATTGCCCATGGACGATTCCGCCTCCGCCCCGCCCCGTGCGGGCAAGACAATCGCCAACACCCTCGCGCACGGCGTCGTCCTGGTCGGGGCCTGCGTGTTCCTGGCCGTGGTGATTCCACATTACGAGGTCGCCCTGGCCCAGATGGGCACCAAGCTGCCCTGGATAACCATTGTGACGCTTCGGCTGTCCCAGTTCATGCGTTCGCACTGGTACCTGGCCGCGCCGGTGGTGGCCGGCCTGCTGTGCCTGGACGGGCTCGTCTACCACGCCCTGCGCAAGTCCGGCCCGAAGAGCGCCCCGGCCGTCTGGTCCGCCCTGGTCGTCCTGGCCGAAGCCGTGGTGGTGGTCCTGCTCGCACTGTCGGTCTATCTGCCGGCCGTATCGATGGTCGAGGCGATGGAATAACCCACGATCCGCCCGCCGACCCGGAACCGCGGGCGCTTCCATGTGCTCGATCGCAGGGGCCTACTTGACGGTCGAGAGCTTCACCGGTCGTTTCTGCCTGGCCGAGATCAGCATGGCCTCGAGGACGCGCTGGGTCTGGTAGGCGTCCTGGAAATCGGGGATGGGCACGACGGGCTTCTTGCCGGCCAGCACCCGCAGAATGTCCTGGGCCATGTTGATGAAGCCGTGTTCGTAGCCGAGCCCGTGGGCGTCGGGCCACCAGGCCGCCACGTAGGGGTGGTCCGGGGCGTGCGTGGCGATGATGGTGGTCCAGCCCTGCACGGCCGGGTCGGCCGTGGCGTCGAAGTACTCCAGTTCGTTCATCCGCTCGAAGTTGAACCGCAGGGCGCCCTTGGTGCCGTTGATCTCGAAGCCGTTGCGGTTCAGGTTGCCGGTGGCCTGGCGGGCGGCCTCGAAGCTGGCCACCGCGCCGCCGGAGAACCGCGCCAGCGCCAGGATAGCGTCGTCCACGGTGACCTTGCCCTTCCGCCTGGAGGCTTTCAGGCCCGCGGCGATCCCGCCGGCGACCGTGCCGCTCATCAGGTTGCGCTTCTTGATGAAGGTCTCGGTGACGGCCCCGACGATCTCGGTAATCTCCTCGCCGGTGACGAAGCGGGTCATGTCGATGATGTGGGCGTTCAAATCGCCATGGGAGCCCGAGCCGGCCAGTCGCTTGTCGAACCGCCAGGCGAGCGGGACGGACTCGTCGGCCCAGCTCTGCAGGTACACAGCCCGGACATGGCGGATCTTGCCGACCTTGCCGCGCCTGACGAGTTGGTGGGCCAGCGCTACGGCCGGGCAGCGGCGGTAGTTGTACCACACGAAGGTCTTGATCTTCGCCTTGCGGGCGGCAGCGGCCATTTCGCGGGCGTCCTTGAGCGTGCCGGCGATGGGCTTCTCGCACGACACGTGCTTGCCGGCGGCGATGGCCGCCCGAGCTACGGACGCGTGCATGTAGTTGGGGGTCACGATATCGACCAGGTCCACCTCCGGACACCGCACCGCCAGCCGCCACTTGCTGGTCACCTTCTGCCAGCCCCAGTTGTCCGCAAAGACCTGCGGGTCCTCTTCGGCCTGGCCGAAACTGGTGTGCTTGACCGGCTGGATGGGCACGTCGAAGAACTTACCCACCTGCCCCCAGGCGTTCGAGTGCGTCCGCCCCATGAACCCCTGCCCGATCAGGGCCACGTTGAGTGTCTTCTTTCTCGCCATGGCTCGCTCCCTAGCTGATGTGTGCTCGATGGTTCGTTCCGGTAAGGCCTTGCGATCTTACGGTCGGCGCCGCCGCCGCACAAGCCCCTGGCGACTTGTTCGCCGCGTCGCCAGCGGGTATTCTGGCAGCGGCAACGAGGCCCTGTTCACCATCAGTAGGGGTAACCACGAGAATGATGCTTGCGAGCCCTAGAGACTACGTATTCCTCTGGCAGCTGCCGATCGGCGGGGCGTATCTGCTGGCCTGGCTGGTGGGCGGCACGTATCTGACGCGATGGGCCCTGGATCGAATGACGGACCTGCCCAAGGACCGCAAGACCCCGGCCCAGTGCCTTTGGTTCAACTTCTGCACCACCGGCTGCGGGCTGGCGGCGCTGGCGATTATCGTCGGCGCATTCGGCATGCTGGCGAGCCGCGCGGAGCACAACAAGCTTGCGCTCTTCCTGGCCGGGACGGCTATTGGGTTCCCCGCGATGTTCGCCACGGCCTGGGCGGTGAGTCTTGTGGTCATCAATCTGCCGGCCAAGCTGCTGCTGCGGATTACGGGCGTGGTGGCGGGCTCGGCGGTGCTGCTGGGCCTGCTGATAGGGGCCGGGTCGTTCGTTCCCGCACGGATCCAGCGAATCACCAACCACCAGCGCGCGGTCTGCAAGATGAACCTCATAACCATCCACGACAAGCTGAACCGGTACGGCCAGTTGGGCTATGAGGCCGAGTCGCTGGAGAAGCTGCTGGACAAAGGCCTGTTAGTGCCCGCACAGCTCCGCTGCCCGGCCGGGCGCCCAGGGGAGTCGGATTATTACTATGTTCCCACGCCG
>SDBT01012171.1_pt1 | contig 13822 bp, 24 predicted proteins | sample 2277101 | NCBI WGS metagenome assembly SDBT01 (sample SAMN10404973, study PRJNA504765) | marine sediment metagenome | isolation source: marine sediment core GS10_PC15, 103 cmbsf | place: Arctic Ocean: Southern Knipovich Ridge | collected 2010
CAACAACAGTTCATGCTGTGGATGAACCTACCAGTATAACAGTTAGTGAACACGCAGGAGAACTGTACGACTTTATCCAGTTTATTGACTGGTTCTTTGGGAGATAAGTAATATGGCTTCAACTTTTTTATCAATCGACGATCACGGCTCATACAGGGAGTACAGAGGCGTAGCTGGAGTTAACGATGAAGACCTTCTCATCGAGACTACAGATATTTCTAAGTACGACACCTTTCTGCTTTCCAATGGCGCAGGGGCTTGCAAAGTCCTTGTGAATGACGGACTGCAAGAATTGACTGCTCCTTTGTCTATAGGAGATTTAGGTGCCGTGGACTTGAATCCTGTCTTACTAACCGCGGCCTTGCGCCAATTCGGTTGGAGAGGCAAATACTTCAAGATCAAGATATTGCAAGAGGGTGCGACTGCTTGCACAGGTTCAGTTCTGAAGTGCTTTAAGATCTAGTATGCGATGTCTCGGAAGAAATAACGAGACACATTGTTGCTGGGTTGATGGCAAAGTTTGTCAATTCCTTGAGGAAAACTCAGAGCCGGGTTTCCGTTGGTCTTGTGGATTGCGCCGGAAACTTGGGTCATGGGATGCTGTTATTGAGGATCAAGGATACAAAGATGGCCCCGGTAAGCATTTTTCAAAGTTTGGAATTAACTGTAGGGACTGGCCGGGAAAGATGGAGTGTGGCGATTGTGGAGCTAATATGTAGTGGCAACACTAACGATATTTCCAGTATCGGAAACAGATGTTGACGCTAATATCGCTGCGGGTTCTTTTACGGATATTGATGATGGTATCGCTGGTGATAATGTTACACTTGATTCACAGCTTAATCAATGGACGAATCAATCTGACAATACAACAGGTGGTTTATTTTCATTCGGTCTTACTGATGCTCCGGGAGATTTTGATAGCTTTACCAGTATTCAGATGCAGGTACGCGCACAGGTAACACGTGGTGGTACTGCGGATGATACAACTACATATAGACTTGATTTATCGGGTACAAATGCTCCAAGTGATGTTATTGCCTTTAGTAATGCTGACGTTGGCTCTGGTTTTATTACAAGATCATTTACTAATTCAGCTGTTACTCCATCAGCAGCGGATATAGATGGGTGGATTGCTAGAGCATATCAGTGGCTTTTTAACAAAACTAAAGGTAATGATAATCTTAACCTTGAAATTGATGAGATCGAACTTACTCTTACTTACGTTGCAGGAGCCGGAGGTGTGGTAATTCCTGTATTTGACGCAGCTTATAGGCAAATGATGTGACTTGGTTAAAACAATCGACTGTTGTAACTGTTCAACTCGGCGCGTTCTTAGACGCAACGGATGGTGTTGTTCCTGAGACTGGTCTTGCGACTAATATGGACAGTGCTACTACTGGTATTCGTGTCTCGAAAAATGGCGCAGTTATGATTGATCGTAACTCAGCTACGGTTCCAGCTCATGACGACGATGGGCACTATCGTATAGTACTTAGCGCTACTGACACAGATACTTTAGGAACTTTACGAATCCAATATGAGGAATCAGGAGTCACTACACCAGCATGGCGTGACTTCATGGTAGTCCCTGCTAATGTTTGGGATAGCTTCTTTGGTGCCGATGCACTCCAGGTAGATCAAGTTGAGATAGTAGGCACAGCAGTACCTGCTCCAACAACTGCAGGTGTACCAGATGTTAATGTTGAGCGTTGGCTGGATACGCTAGTGACGCTTAGTGCGAGTACGCCCGATGTGAATGTCCAGTCACTAGATGGTAACGTCATAACTGCAGCTTCTATCAATGCCGCTGCCCTTAATGGTAAGGGTGATTGGAACATAGGTAAGAGTGGATATGCACTTACTCTGGCGGATTGGAACGTAGGTAAAACTGGATATGCACTTACTACGGCAGACTGGAATGTGGGTAAGACTGGATACTCCTTGTCGCAGGCTTTCCCGGCTAATTTTGCTGACCTGTCTATTGTAGCAACATCAGGTCTTGTGGATATTACTCAGGCTGCGGCAGATAAGGTCTGGGCAACTGCCGCAAGAATATTGACCGCCAGTACGAACTTTAACGATGTTTCGGCTGCGGAAGTTTTGACTCAGGTTAATGCTGCTCTTGATGCTACCATAGCTGAGCTAGGCGTAACGCAACCAGCTACAACTCCGACCTTGCGTACTGCTATGATGCTCGTCTATATGGCGTTGAGAAATAGGACAGATACATTTACATCCGGTGCAGATGCTCTGAGAATCTATAACGACGCTGGAACAATCATTACAACTAAGGCGCTGAGTGACGATGGATCAGATTACAGCGAAGCGAAGATGGCCTAATGGCGATTGACTCGACAGAAAAACGCTATGCGGTAATGGGAGTTGGTCGGCCGTTTATGCGTGTAGTTTTTCCTATCGCTACGCCTGACGAGGAATGGCGAATGTCGGTTGGTAATGCTTACGGCGGTAACGCCTTGTCTCCTCCCACAGGTGGAGGCTTAGTGTTAAGTTTAGTTGCGCATGGTGGCCTCGTAGAAAGGGGCGGTCTCGTTGGTGAGGGTGGAGGATTAGCAGGATGATGCCAGATTACCCGTTGGGGCAAACACTCGATTTCAAATTTACTACTCGTCAGTTCTCCACTGGTGCGCCTTTTGCTTTGGTTTCTGGTGCGGTTGAAGTTTATGAAGATAACGACATTTCTCAAATAATTGTTGGAGAGACCTTGACTCCTAGTTTCGATGGAGTAGTTGGATTCAATAATCTTCGCATTGTTGCGACTGGGGGTAATGGGTACGAAGTTGGAAAAAGCTATGCCGCTATGTTATCTGCTGGCACCGTGGATGGTGTTTCAGTAATTGGAGAAGTCATAGCTCAATTTAGTATCGAACGATCTCCTGCCCTTCGACCCACTACCGCCGGTCGCACCTTAGACGTAGCTGCGACAGGCGAAGTTGCATTAGACTTCGGCGCTACTATCGGCACTTTGGACGCAGCACAGTTCGGTGCAGACTTCATAACCTCAGGAAAGATTGCAGACAACGCTTTTCTTGCCGTGAACTTTGCTGCTAATTCACTGGATGGTAAAGGCAACTGGAATGTAGGAAAAACGGGGTATGCACTTACTCTAGCAGATTGGAATGTAGGTAAAACTGGTTATAGCTTAACACAGGCTTTCCCGACAAACTTTGCTGATCTATCAATAGTCATTACAACAGGTCTTGTAGATATTACACAAGCCGCAGCAGATAAGGTGTGGGCAAGTGCTACTAGGACTTTAACAGCTTTGGGCTTTACCCTTGCTGCTTCCGACCTAGCAGCGGCGATACTGACTTCTTCTAAGTTCGCTGCAAACGCTATTGATGCAGCGGCACTTGCGACTGATGCAGCGGACGAGATTAGAGATTCGGTTCTTGCGGGAACCATAACTGAATTAGGTTCAGTTCCTGCGGCTTCTCCGACGCTTGCACAGGCGTTGGCTCTTGTCTATATGGCTATTCGCAACAAGCGGGATACGATTGCAACAGCAGATGAAATACACAATGACGCAGGAACTATTATAGGTACCGCGTCAATCTCTGACGATACAGTACTCTTTACTAAGGGTAAATACACATAGGTGTGATATGACAGATTATTTCAGTATTTTCAGCACTTTTGAGCAAGCTCAAATCGTTTTCAACGTAACTATGCTCGTTGCAGTAGTCTGGTGCGTATGGAAACTTAGAGGCTATCGCCGTATGGTACAGTTGATGACTGCAGATAGTTCTAAAGTACCAACTGATGCTGAGCTGGTCAAAGAGTGGGCACAACAATATGCGGTGCTGCCTAAAGGCAGTCCAAAATGGAAGGCTTACAGAAACCGCCTTATTGAACTAGGTGTAGTAAAAGAGGAGAAAGTGTAGTGGTTATTAAAGCGGCAACATTACAAGAGGTAGCTGCGCTGCCTATAACACAGGCCTTAGTTAATCGAGAAGCGGGGCCTACATCGCAACTGAGATTGTCAGAACTAGGCACGTTAGCAATTGTACGTGTGAGGAAGAATGCCGTCCAGTCCTTAACAGATGTGACGGAAGCTGCTCTTGCTTGGCAGATAGAAAATTTCGACACAGCATTTATGCACGATAATGCTGTCAACAACACCAGACTTGTCGCACCCCTTAAGGGTATATATCGAGTCGATGTGGTTTTGCACTACGCCGCCAATGCAGTTGGTCAACGAGAAATACGATATTCTATAAGTGGAGGTTCTAGCGCATCCATACTTATTGCAGATGCAACAGCAGCTGGTATTGCTGTGCTACACGCAAGCACCACAATTGCCTTGGTAAGTAAGGACTACGTTGAGATTTTAGGCTTTCAGAGCAGTACCGGTGCATTGGATGTCTTATCCGGCGGAGCAGGATCTTTCGCGGTCATGACTTACCTCGGGGAATAAATTGGCTGTTGATACTAAGGCTAAACGGGCGTCAGTTCAGGCATATACATTTGGCTTGATGCGTCCCCCTCCAGACGGGACTGTCGACACAGGCGACAAGGCTACAGTAGCGTGGCTTTATCGTGGGCTGAGCTACGGGCCTGTGGTTAGCGTAGGAAGTGCTTTTTGGACAGGATTTACAAATTTCCTTGGCTGGTTTTTCATGCGGGAAGTTTAGAGGTTAATCATGGCTGACTTAGGCTGGGAAGACGACGACGCGACCTGGGGTGGCGTTGCACTTCAATCCAAGGATTTCCTTCCGGTGTTCTTGGATGGGGTTAATTTCTTTGGTCTTGGTATTGATGCGACAGCCACGTTGCCGATAAGGCTCGAACGGAAAGCTGTTGTTCATGCAGACGGCCTTCCGATTCTTGGACAAATGGTTTGGCCTCAGATGGAAGGGCCTGATGGAGGAATCATACAGGTTTCTTTGGGCGCAGCGGAAACGCCGGACGGAGCAATTACGTGGGAAGGGCCTTACAATTTTGTTATCGGCACAGATACTTTTGTAGATTTCTCGGTCTCAGGGAAGTATCTTGCTATTCGGTTTGAGAGTACAGGTGTAACAACATGGACTCTCCAATCTTATTCGATTGATTACGATGTTATAGGACTACATTGAAATGGCAAACAATGATAGAATGATTACAAAGGCGCAAGGATTTCGTATGACGCTTACGGCAGTGCTGTCGTATCTGCCTCTGATTCCGGTGTTTTGGTTCTTGGTGCAACCTGTGTTAATCACTGCAGTTAGCAAGGCTGTGGCTGATGATATCAAAACGCAGGTAGACAAGAGTGTAGCTCCGATCAACTCGGCTTTCAAGATTCTTTTGCAAAGAGACATTGACGCAAAGAAACGAGAGATCGCAGCGTTTGAAAACAAGCGGCAGTTCAACTCCAGCGAGTGGACTGAGGAAGATGCCAAAGACTTAGTGAACTGCGAGATAGAATTAGAAAGCCTCGTCGCAGCGAAGGGAGCGTTGTAATGAGGCTCGGAGAGAAGCAAGAATTATTTGCGGAGTTATATGCCGAGCATATTGTTTGGCTATGCGAGCAAGGTTACAAGGTACGCTTGGGTGATGTGTTTGCGCGTGAAGGGCATCGAACAGGTAGCAACCACTATATTAAACTGGCCGGTGACATTAATTTGTTCAAGGATGGTAAGTACCTGACTGAAACCAAAGACCATCTTGAAAGCGGAGAGAAGTGGGAAGATCGACACGAGCTGTGTCGATGGGGCGGTAACTGGGATAAGGACGATCATCCTGGAGAACCCGGAGAAAACGACGGAAACCATTATTCCTTAATACACGAGGGTAGAATGTGATGATTCTTTTAAGCGACGGTTGGAACAACTTTGTTGGACTGGTACTTTTTGCTGGTGCTGCTTATGGCATGTATCGCTGGGTACTTTATCGGAAAGGTTTAAAGAGTGTTAATCGCGTAGTTGGTAAGGGCGGTGGAAGCTCTGACGACGGAAAGACGCAGAAGCATTAGGAGAATGTGATGGGATGGGTTAGCAAAATTTTCGGTGCTGATGATGCCATTGCTGGGGTCACAGCTGTAGGGAACGTGCTCGATAACCTTTTTACATCGAAAGATGAGAAGCTGACTCACGAAGAGATCAGGATGCGGATTGCAATGGAGCCGCATATGGTTCAAACTGAGATCAGCAAGATCGAGGCTCAGCACAGGTCGATATTTGTTGCTGGGTGGCGACCTTGGATTGGTTGGGTTTGTGGGATGGGAGTACTTAACATGATGCTAATTAACCCATGGATTCAGTGGATTACAGGTCAGGCGGGGCCAGAACTTCCTGCTAATACCATTATGCAGTTGACCCTCGGTATGCTTGGTCTGCTAGGAACTATGCGGACTGTCGAGAAAATCAAGGGAAAGACTAAGTAATTAAATTCAAATTGAAAATAAAGTTGAAGTCAAATGGCAACTAATGCAAGCGTACTAGATCTAGCAATGTCTAGGCTGGGACAACGCGAGAGTACTAAACTTCGTGCCAGTGTCCTACTCGAAATCAATGCCGCGATTGATATGTTGGAGCGTGGCACATTCTTTCCTTGGTTCTTAGAAAAGACCGCGAGCCTGAGCTTTGCCGTGAACGATACCTTCAAGGCGTTACCCACCTTATTCGCAATCGAAGCTGATGAGTCTCGTCCATATTTTACGTTAGAAGGAACCGTGTTCTATCTTACCAAGAGATTCCACGCTGCACTTCAGGCAGAGGTTCCTAACACCATTAGGCTCTATGCTATCCTTGGTAACGACTTGCATATTCGCAAAGCTGCAGATGTTGCGTTTACTCTCAGCGTACCTTATCATGAACGCGTTACTGGGAATCTGGTAGACGACGGTACTGCGATTACTAATCTTTGGCTGATCGACGCGAAGGATTGGGTGATCTACGAAGCGCTTACGATCGTTGCAGCGGTCATTGTGCAGAATGATACGCTTGCCCAGAAGATGGTAGCTTTGGCCCAGAAGGCTAAAAGTGATCTTTACATTTTCCACGAGGCTCGAATCAATATCAATCAGGACTTTGTAGTAGGAGGATCGTCCGATGGGACTTGAATCAGGAACAGAGATTAGTGATCTAGTTTCCACTAATCCAACTACGACCGATAAGAGGCGACAGGGCGACGATCATCTTCGCTTGATTAAGAATGTCCTCAAGACTACGTTTCCTAACATAAACGGAGTCACTACTCCTACGCTGGCTGAGTTCAATTTCCTACTCGGCGTGACAAGTCTTATTCAGACGCAGTTGGACGCTCGGCTAGAGAAAACGGTTGCGCCTGGAACAGGGATGATACAGACTGCAGGGGTGCTGGACGTTCAAGGAATATTGGGTATTGTAGCCAATGCTGATGATGTACAAATCGAGATCAGTGGACTGGTTGCTATCGAAGGCAACGCGCTTGATCCAACCGACGACGGATATTTAGTTAATGACGACGGTGTTCCAAAGCATATGGGCTTCACTGATGCTGGATTCCTTATGACGGTTGATGCCACAACAGCGAGAACACTTGTTACCGCTGATATAAACTCACATATCGAATTTACTAATGGCGCAGCCGTCGCTGTCACACTCAATACAGGCTTTGGTAAGAAGGGAAATTGGATCGTTATTGAGCAAGGAGGTGCCGGACAAGTTACCGTTAGTGGCACAGCTACAATCAACGGAGCGAACGGATTGAAAACTGCTGCGCAGTACAGTAATATTTTACTGGTTTGTAAAGGCAGCGATGTTTGGGTAATATCGGGAGATGCAGGAGTATGATGCCTCCTCTTCCACTTGGGGTATTTACTGCTATTAATCTGCCTGTAATTAGCGGGGCCTCCAATGTACTTGGCAGTAACTCCGGATTTTCTAATTGTGGAAATCCAGGAGCTACTGGAAATCCAGGAGCTACTGTATCTGGTGGTAAAACTCCTTATACTTTTTCTTGGGCAATATCTGGGGGGCCAATGACGGGAGGCCCAGCAAACATCAGCAATCCAGCAATTTTAAATCCTACTTGGAGCTTAGGTTCAAAATGCGCTGATGACTCCGACAACTCAGAAACCTGGGTATTAACAGTGACGGATGATAACGGTCGACAAGATTCTGATCAAATCCAAGTTACTCTGATTTGGGTTGATCTTAGTTAAGGTTCATAATGGCTAGAAAAGACATAGAACTAATCGGAAGTCCGGGCGTTGTTCGGGACTCTCCTGCGCATAAGATAATCGATTCAGCCTTCTCGGATGCTCAGAACGTCCGCTTCGGTGAGAAGGGTGCAGAGGCTCTTATGGGTGATATGTCCATTTTTTCAGCGGCCAGTATTACCCCGCTTTGGATCAATGTCTTTCCTCCCTTAAATAACCCTCATTGGGTATATGGAGATCTTACAAAGATGTTTGTGTTCGAAGGAAGCACGCATACAGAGATCACGAGGGCTTCTGGCGTATATGCAGGTAATGTGGCGGAACGCTGGCAAGCAACTATGTTTAATGGAGTAGCGATTTTCAACAATACTATCGACTTACCACAGAGTTGGACACCCCTTACTCCAGCAACAAAGTTGATAGACTTGCCTAATTGGGTAACTACTCGACGCGCAAAATCAATTCGGAGTTTCAAGAATTTCCTTGTAGCTCTTAACCTTACAGACTCAGGCACAGAGAGACCGTATAGAGTGCTCTGGTCTGATTCAGCAGATTCCGGCACCGTGCCGGGAAGTTGGGATTCGATTAACCCAGCAACTGATTCTCGGGAGTTCGATCTTGCAGAGACTTCGGACTTCTTAGTAGATCAATTAACTATGGGTGATGTGAACATCATCTATAAGGAAACTAGTACTTGGGGTATGCAGTTTATCGGGCCGCCATTTTTCTTCCGCTTTTGGAAGATACTATCCACGTCAGGTCTGCTACATAGAGACTGTGTAGTGAATGTTCCTATGGGTCATGTCGTAGTTACCCAGGATGATATTATTGTCCACGGCGGTCAAATAGATGGACAGAGGTCTATCCTAAGCGCTAAGCTACGTCGGTGGTTGTTCAGTTCTATTGACGTAAATAATTTCTTTAACAGTTTTTTACTGTCTAGTCCTCTGCAGGATCAAGTGTACTTTTGCTTTCCAGAGATAGGAGAAACAAACGCTACTCAGGCTGTCGTATGGAATTGGCGAGAACAAAGTTGTGGCGTGCGTGATTTGACTACTACACCTTTTGGTGCTGTCGGGCCTATTGGCAGCTCGCTTGATGATGATATTGAGTGGGGCGTCTGATGGGTTACACAGTCAATTATGCTACACAGGATGCGGCATTAGCAGCAGAATTGTTACAGATTTCTCGTGCGATCAGTGAACTGAGTGAGCGGATGATAACGAAGTTTTATGAGGAACCTGAGAAGCTTCGAGATGGAATGCTGGTGTATGCTGATGGAACTGATTGGAATCCTGGAAGTGGAGAGGGTGCGTACCTGTACTACAATGCAGTTTGGAATTTCCTAGGATGAACACTTATCTTAAAGAATTGACACAAGTGGAGGCCGTGCAAAGTTGGCGCGAGGCGGAGGACTTCTTGTGCCATGCAGTTACTGACGATGACCCTGATAACTACATACTTAATGTCAAGGCCTTTATCTTCGCAGGCATGCATAGGTTGTGGAAACTGACAGATGAACAGGGTGAGGCTGTAGCTTATGCTGTCGTCAATGTTTATACTAATGACGGGTTACACAATGTCGCTCAGATGTACTTAGCCACGTCTAAAGGACTGGCTCAAATGTTAGACCATTGGGATGAATTCCTCGTGTGGGCTATAAAGATGCACGTAGACTACATAGAAATAATCGGTCGCAAAGGATGGGAGAAAGTTCTTCGTCCTTTCGGCTTTACCCATAATCACACCTCGTTAATTAGAAGGGTTCACAGGGAGCTACACTGATGGGCGGCAGCAGTACACAACAGAACCAGCAAACGACTAGTACGACGTTACCAGGGAATCAACAGAACAACGTTGACGCTCTGTTGCAAGGCGTACTGGATTACTTTAACTCTGGCGGAAGATCTTTCTTCCCCGGAGATGCGGTGGCTAACTTTGACCCCCTTCAAGTGCAGGGGCAAGAAGGACTAGTAAACTTTGCGAGAGGCCCCGGACAGGATCTCGTTGATCGGTCAACAGCTAGTAATGACTTCTTCTTGGATATAAATAATATCCTGAATCCCGAGAATATACCGGGATTTCAAGGAGCTACCGATGCAATTACTCGAGAGTTCACAGACAATCTAACCCAGAACATCTTGCCCTTTGTACGAGGTGGTGCAACTGCAAGTGGGCAATTTGGTGGAAGTGCTAGTGGTATCGGGCAGGCGCTTGCGGTTAGTGAGTCTAATCAGGGGCTTACAGACAGCTTGGCTAATCTTAACCTTGAAGCTTATGCGCAGGGATTGGATTCGTTCAACCAAGCACAGAATAGAGTGCCAGGATTGTTTGCTCTTGGCGGAGCACCAAGCGTCCTTACATCTAGTGTGGGTGATGTGCGGCAGGCTCAGAGTCAACGAGAGATTGACGCAGACGTCGAGCGATTCAATTTCGGACAGAATGAGCCGTTGAATATTTTGCAAGTCCTGCGAGATTTAACGGGAGGAGCTGGTCAATTCGGTGGCACTGTAGAATCTACTGGTACGTCAAGCGGTGGGGGTGGTGGAGGACTGACGCAGGGAATTGGTGGAGCGCTTACCCTAGGCTCGATCTTTGGTCAAGGAGGCTCGGGTAAAGGATCGAGCGGTGGTGCAGGTAAAGGATCAGGTACAACTCCTGGCGCCGTTGGTCTGCCCGGAAATGTTTAGGAGTAGTCATGGGTGGTGATATTGGTAGTGTCTTCGACTTTGAGCAATTTCAATTTAAGAAATTCTTAAGCGAGATAGCAGACCATCCCCAGAGGTTGTTATTCGGCATTGATCCTTTAGGTACGGAAGTAGGCAATATCCTTTTGGGTCGGGACGAGGATCCTTTAGTCAATCAGTTGGGTGGCGCTACTTCTGATACGCAGGCTGAAGCTCGCGCAGCGGGGATTGATACTGGTCTTTCAAACACCCTTCACGACACAGCAGGGATTATTGCTGCAATCTTCGGCGCAAAGGGGCTGGCAGGAATTGGTGGTGCTGGTGCTGGTGCTGGTGCTGCCGAAGGAGCAGCAGGAGCTACAGGTGGTTCTGGAGGTGTATTCGGATCGGGAGGTTTAGGTGGTGGTGGAGGTTTAGGTGGTGCTACCACTAGTGGTGGTGGAGGTAGTGGTGCTTCTTCTGCTGGAGGAGGAGGTTCATCCTTAAATTGGTTAGATTACTTAGACTACGCGCAAGACCTCAACAGTTTATTTGGTAATATATCGGGCGATTCTTTTTCTTCTTCTTCTTCGCCCGATGCTTCTAGTGATGCATTAGCTCGCCAGCATCGAGATGTATTGATACAACAGGCCTTACGCATAGAGGAAGAGAAGAAGAGACTACAGGAACGACAGACTCTCGCGGCACAGTTGGAACAATTTAGAGGTTTCGCATGAATCCAATAGACATAATTAAGTTCATACAGAGTCATTTTGAAAATAGCTCTGAGCAGTTGAATGCTTTAGCAGCGTTTGCGGACGCTCCGCCAGAAGACTATCAGCCTAAGATACAGTTACCGGTGCAGAATGAAATCCCTGCATTTAAAATTGGAGATGGAAGTTTTGGGAGTATGCTGCTTGACCAAAACTATGGAATTCCCGCTCCGATGTTTGACCAAGAAGATACTGGAATACCTAGTATCGGTCAACTGTTAATAGGAGATATGTAATGCCTCTACATGGAGCTGATGCTGGTTTTCGCAGTACAGGTTCTGCCCTGACTCAGCCACAAGCGCCTTCGCGGGGAGCGCCTGTACCTCAGGAGCAACTGGGCCTTTGGCAGAACTTCCAGAATAAACTGCGGACAGACCCAGACTTCCGCATGGCTATGTTGACAGCAGGTTTGAATATGCTGCGGACTCCACAGATCGGAGAAACGGGATTTGATACTTTTGCATCTGGCGCACTGACCGGTGTGCAGACTCTGGATCAGTTGCGCCAGAGAGAGGCCGGGACTGAGCGGGAAGGTCGGCAGGATGTATTAGCGGAACGACGCGTAGAAGCGACTGAGAGTCAAGCAGAGACTGCAGCGACGAGTGCACAGCAGACTGGTGAACGGTTTGAGCGGTCTCATGAAGTAGCTGTTGAACGAACTCAGTTGTTGAGGGATCAACTCGATTTCGAGCGTGATAAGTTCCGGGATATTGGAGGAACTACGGGGCCAGAACGCATATTGTCAGGGGCTGTAGATGCCTTGGTCGGTTCCGGCCGGTACGAAGACACACCAGAGGGACGAGCCAATGCAAGGGTCTTCGCATCAGGGCTATCCGGAGAACTTAGTTCTAGGGATTTGCTGAACGCAACTATGAGTCGTATAGATGTGCTTAGTAGACAGAATATTCTATTAGATGAACCCCTGTCTGCAGCAGACATCGCTCGAGAAGCCTTTGAAGATGTGCAAAGCGTTGCGGGGTTCTTCCGGATTCCTGAACGGCAGAGTGGAGTGGATGAACTGGACGGAGCGGAAATTATCCTTCCCTTCTCTGAGGAGGGAGGCGCTGTAGAGAAAGGAACCATAAGGAAGGTTCAAGGCAAGGACGATGCCTACGTGATTGAATTTGAGGCGGGTGGTGAGGCAGGCGTAAGCAGGGAATACACTAGAGAGCAAATCCTTAAGATAAAGGAAAGAGCTGAAAGTGCCCCAACATCCTGACATAGATCCTTTCGAGGATTTGCTAAGACAGGACACCTTACCCGATCCTTTCGGAGCGCTTCTTACGCCTGAGGAATTGGATGTTTCCCCACCTGAGTCTGTGGCAGCTCCACCAATCGACTTCCTTGATCCTCGTCAAGGCGCGATTGGGACTAACGATAAAAGGGATTTTGAATCTGATCCCTCTATAGCTGAGTTCCTCCGCCGCTTCCTGCTTACGACGCAGGGTATTGATCCTCGTGAGCCTGATTCCCCAACGATTGGAGAGACACTGCAGTTCATGGGTGGGCCTAGCTTTACTGACGTGCAGGAAGGAATTGTTGAAGGGGGACAAAGGCTTAGCGGTTCGCTGACAGGTGCTAGGGGGCAGCCGCTTAGGTTAGCGCTGGAAGCTGCCGGGCAAATCTCTAGTGCCTCTATAGAGTTCCTTGCTGGCCCCAGTCCAAACGAGCAGGAAAGTTTCACTTTCAATGTGGCGAGGACTATCCGAGAAGCTACCCGTAGGCCTGATGAAGTAGCTGCGCAAGACACGCTTCCAGATAAGTTCTTCTCCGGACTCATGCAGACTGCAGGCTTCATGGCAGGAGGTAGAGGCGCGCAAAAACTCCTTGATGAAACACCCAAAGCTGCTGCTTGGATAGCGGCATGGCTAGGTGCAGCAGTAGGTGGGCAAGCTGGTCGTGAGGATGCTAAGCGACACGGTGCAACGCAGGAACAGATAGATATGGCTTTCGCCATGAACTCGGCCTTTGGTACGACTGAAGGCTTGTCGATTGGTCTATTGCTCAATCGTATAGACGATGCTTCTGGAGGAATTATTACTAGGCACCTTAAGAGGAAAGCTACACAAGTAATCGCTGGTGGGGTTGAAGGACTTGTAGCGGAAGCTCTCCAAGAAGCTACCCAGACGTTCGGAGAGAATTGGACAGCAGCAGACATCGCACAATATGATCCAGAGCGACCACTGAGTGAGAACATTATGGAGGCTGCAGGGATTGGCGGCTCCATTGGTTTTTTGATA
>SDBT01012172.1_pt1 | contig 13822 bp, 11 predicted proteins | sample 2277101 | NCBI WGS metagenome assembly SDBT01 (sample SAMN10404973, study PRJNA504765) | marine sediment metagenome | isolation source: marine sediment core GS10_PC15, 103 cmbsf | place: Arctic Ocean: Southern Knipovich Ridge | collected 2010
TTGTTCTTAAATTTGGAGATTTCCCGAAGCTTATCTTCGAAGCTACCCAAATCAATTTTAAAGGTTTCTGATCCCTTTTTAGAACCCCGCCTAAGCGATAAAACCAGTGCTAATAGAGAGCAAGCTGACAATTATGCTAAAAAGTTCTTAGAAGGCTCGGGAAAAGAACGAGAGAATAGTTTTGATTATACTTATTATTCAAGATTGAGGTGTTATCCTGACTGTAAAGTCAGAGCCTTTTTGCCAAGCGTTACTGATTCTGAGGAAGAATTGCAAAAGGAGGTGAAAAAGATTTCTCCTGATGGAAAATGCGTGGTCCAGCGAATTGACCAGGTAGAGACAGCCATTAAAATTTTAAAGAAAGACCCCACCAGAAGAACCGTGATAATGCATACTTGGATTCCCTTTCGGGATCTGATGAAGTTTGGTCCCAAGAGGAAAGATACTTCCTCGCCTTGCGTTCTCTTGTTTTATCCTCAACTGGTAGACGGAAAATTACATATGTTTGTGGTCATGAAAACCAACGACCTGTATAACGCCTGGCCAGAAAATGCTTATGCCTTCACCGCTTTGCAAAAATATATGGCCAAAGAACTTGGAGTAGAAACAGGCACCTATACTCATTTCTCGGTCAGCATGCATATCTACAAAGATATGTTTGAAGAAGTAAAAAAGAAATTTAATCTATGAGATATAAAAAGATTTATCCGGGTTATGTTTTGATCCCAAGTTTCTTTCAGTAAGAAAAAAGAAAAAGCCGACCTCCTGATTAGAAAATCGGCAGAACCCGGGGTCTTAAGAACCACCGTGCGAAAGTCGGAATCCTCGAACGCCTCGGTGACATTCAAGCCGGTGTAGCTTAGAAACTCTTCGACGGCAGCTTTTTGCCTATCCGGCTCGGTGTTGATAATGATATTGTTAAGGCCGCTCACAAGACCGTCCAGGCCAAGTTTCCGTCTTTCCTCAAGAACGACCTCGACCTTTTTCCGAAGGTACGCATCGTTATTCTCAAAGTTATGGTAGTCCATTCCTCCGCAACCGGGACATTTACCATCAATTGAATGAAGATGAACCTTCTGACATTTTGGACATATCAGTTTTTTCATTTCTTCCCCTTTAACCTGTCCCATTTACCAGGCTTCGGCGTTACTCTGTAAATCCCCCTCAATCCTATATAACCACCAGTTTAAGCTTGCTTGCTTCTTTCTTCAACTTCTTTCCATCTTTATTCGGGCGAATGGCTTGTGAGCGATCGAGTTTGAAAATCCATAACTTTCCTGTGAGATTCCATGGATTTGCTTCGTGCAAGGCTTGACCATTTCGGTGGCCCTGTTTAACATGAACTGCCGATATATTTATTATACAGTAACAGTTTGATTAGCAAGGATATTGACATGGAAAAGAAACAACATTTGCGCGGATTTGCAGTATGGATTTTTATCTCTGTCGTGATCGTTACAAGCAGTGTTGCTCTCGGCAACCAGGCGGCTTCGCAATCCGAACAGCCCATCATGTATGAGTTAAAACTCGAAGGCAAGAATATCGAACAACTGATTTTGCAGAGCGGAAACCAAAAGCAGAGTTTCGACCAGCCCGGCAAGAGCATTATGCTGGAGCCCGGCACGTACCAGGTTTCGGAACTGCACCTCAAAGGCGGATTTATACTTTTTTTGTCCCAGGATCCCACACGGCTGGAGCCGATACAAGTGGGGCCCGGCGATCCGGCAATCCTCAATGCGGGCGGGCCGCTCGAACAACGCATCACAGTGCAGCGCAAGAATCAATTACTGACGATGGATTATCAGTTAATTGGGGCTGCCGGAGAGTCGTACCGAAACAATAATAGATATCCCCCGACTTTCACAATCTATAAGGGCGATAAAGAAATCGCCTCCGGCAAGTTCCAGTTTGGCTGAGGCGGTTCATGCTCGTACTCGTGGCGAGTACCTTCGGGCGTCAGGGGCGAACTGCGGATTGTTCCGGCTATCAGTTCTTCTTATGATATCGGCAACCTGGGTATCAAAGAGGGCACAGCAACGATTTACTCCTGGAAGTGGTACTATAGCGCGCCTGGCCTGGGATTATGGATAGTGCTGGCGCTTGTGATCCTACTGGTCAGGGACAATCGCGATCCTCACGTTTTGCTTATCTTCATCCCGATTTTTCTCGTGCGTTTGTTGTGGTCACAATTCCTACCAATCCTTGGTGCCCCGTCCGATTTCCTGGTGGTCTTTAGTGTGCTGATCGATGCTCTTGTGGTTGGCATGGCCATACTATGGCTGCTGGCATATAAACTTGGCAACCGGAACCGGTTTGTCAGCTTACTGCTGGCACTGGTTGTGCTGGCCGGGATTACCGTCGTTGCAGTAGTGTCGAATCAAGTTTGGACGTCTTTTGTGGATAACGATATTGTGATTTTTCAGTCACTGGGGATTGCTACGATGTTGCTAATCTTCGTCCTGGCCGCCTGGCATTGCCGGAAACGGTATGGCCCATGGCGATTCATGCTGTGGCTGGCTTTGTGGGCAATGGTCATTTCATTGGTGGCGATTATCGTATATTTTCTGATTGCCGAAGGGCGGTCAGATCCGGTACAAGAACTCATCCGGCATATGCCTCAGGTGCTGCTCGTGGGTTTGATTTTGGGATTATGTATCTACATGTTGAACCTGCCGTTCATGATTCTGGCATTTACCACGCCCTTCTTCCGCAAACGTTTTTACGCGTATTTTCATTTGAAATCGATGCCGATTAGCTCCCCATCCGGCATGGACTCGGAGCACCAAGATGAGCAAGGCACCAGCATGGAAAAACCTCGCAGCGGTGATTTGAAGTAAAAAGAATAACAATAGTCACGCCGGGCCACAGGATGAGGTTTGATGCGAGGCCATCGGTATTCGGCAGCTACTGCTCGCTGGATAAACTCGGCAAACAAGCCTGCCTAATTTCAGAACAGCTTTTGTCTTAGTTCTTGTCAGCAGTGCCTGATCACATCAGATTTTTCTCTTCACTGTGCAAAAAAATTTCAAAAAAAAGTTGAAAAAAACGGTTTTTATCTGGACAGAACCTAATTTTAACCGTAATTTATCGGACGTTAGAGAGGGTGGCAAGTTGAACTTAAAGAAAGCATGAATGATTAATTTGCCATCTTCGGTATGTCATGCTTTCGAGGCGGATAAAGGATTATCTGCTCTTATTGCAAAGGAGGCAAATAATTAAACAGTTCAAATTGTTCCCCACATTGTTCATTTCGATTATGGCCGTTTTTATGATAAGTGATTCGTACTTATCTGCCGCTGAGACATTTTGGGATGATTTCGACAGCAGCGGCTATTACGATTCGGTCCATCACTGGGGAGAAAATCCCGTTGTTCCAACGTTGGATCTGACCGAATTCAATACCTTCAAGGTCTTCCGGTCGGACGATTCGGTGCAGTGGTATTGGGGTCCGGATCAAATCCGTGGACAGGACCTTTATCCCGACATTCTTATAGACGAAACTTCCTTTGCCATACCGGATGAGCCGCTGACGCTGCGCATGAATTTCTGGGCATCGACCTCTGACTGGCCTCTCGCGTGGGACAGCAACATGCAGCCCGCTTCCAATTCGGCTGACGATATCGTTTGCTACTATGATGTTGACTACATTAGAGCTATGCGAATCCCGGCACCTGCAAATGTAGTGCTGGTTGCTCTTGGTTTGCTTTCATTGCGCTATACAAGGCGGTTCAGACATTAAATTTTAGTTTAGCTTAGAAAATGATGTGGAGCATTACATCAAGGATGGTCTTTTCGGCTCTCAGGGGCTGCACCTGCATCTTAGCCGTGCAAAAAGAATTCTATCCTGCGGGGGTCATGGATTTGGCTTTCGATACTATTTACAAACACTGCCGGTCCGCTGGAAGTCTAACGGCGCCTTGGCTTATCAGAGATGTTCCTGCAAACTTCCTGCTGAAGTTCCTATGTGCACACAAGCTTCTCCTGCGCCTTCTTGTGCACGGTGATGTCCCGGAAGCTCCAAATCTGTACCGTACCCGTTCCTTCTCGGATCAAAGGCATAGAATGTATTTCCAGAACCTTGCCTTTCTTCAACTGCAGGACGTCGAGACTCTGCTCACGGATAAGACCGGGAGCCTGCAGCTTCTCAAGAAACGCCGGCGGATCCTCCAGCTTGGAGCCGATATGTTCGAGCAATCTCTCGTTATCCGGCTGCTGAACCAGCTCTTCGGGAATATCCCAAAGCTGTGCAAATCGCTTGTTCATGTGGCTAATCCGGCCTTTTTCATCGATCACCAGAATCCCGTCGGCGGTGGATTCAAGAACTCCTCTCAGCAGGTCCTCGCTGCTGTGTAATTGCTGCTGCACTTCCCTGAGGCTTGCCAACTCCTGTTGTGCAGTGACATCGTAAAGGACACCCTGACATCCGCACATCTCGCCTTTGAAGTTCTTGATGCAGGTCGAAAACAAAGTCACGAACAGTCTCCGGCCGTTGGCGGTTTTCAAATTCAGTTCCTTGACCACCATGCTTGTGCTCTTTAACCGGCCCAAAAGCTGTTCTCGCTCATGAGGATTATTCCAAAACCGCTCCGGCAAAAACGGCTTGTTTATCAGCTCGTCCGGATCGGTCATATCAAGCAGTTTCATGAATGCAGGATTAACGTAGGTTGTATTGAGATCCAGATCGATAGTATAGATACAATTTCTGGACTCACTCATAAGCCTGAAGTAGCTCTCTTCTTCTTTCTGCAGTTTGGTCTTGATGGCTTTCAGGATATCCGTTTGAGTTATCACTCCGAGCAGAGTCTCATTATCCATAACGACGAGCCGACGAATTCCTATCCTGTCCAGCAATTTGTTGGCGCTTAGAACCGAGCAATCGGAAGAGACGGTCACAACCGGAGAAGACATCACCTTTTTCAACCTGGTCTGAGCCGGATTGCGTTTCATTGCAACGACTCTTTTAAGAAGGTCTCGTTCCGTAAAGATCCCCACGACAGCATCCTTTCCCATAGCGACCAGACAGGATATGTCTTTAGAAGCCATTAACTCAGCCGCCTCTTTGACGCTCGCGGAACTGGCTATAACGGCCACATTACTCGTCATTATTTCCGACACTTCCTGCGAGATGGAATAAGATGCCAGAGCTTGAACCATGTCGGTTTGCGTTATGATGCCAACGAAGCGTTCGTTCTCCAGAACTACAAGTCGCCTGATGTTCTCGGTTTCCATGATTTTGCTGGTTTCCATGACCGAAAGATCGCGAGGAATACTCCGGACAGGGGAAGACATAATCTGCTCGACTATCATCTTACGGAAATCATTTCCACCGGCGACGGCTTTTTTCAGAATGTCCCTCTCTGTAACAATTCCTGATAAACGCCCATTGTCTGTAACAATAAGACAGGATATCTTGTTACTCGACATTATCCTTACGGCCGAAACTACTGTGCTTTGTGGACTGATCGCGGCGACATCTCTACTCATTATATCCCCGGCCTTCATCCAGATCCGTGAGGCAGTTTTCAGAGCAGTGGAGTGAGTATCTCTCATCTGGCTTTCAGCCAATTCACTGGGAAGTGTTCTGGCCATGTTTTCTGCCATTGTGACCCCTTTTTTGAAAACCTATCATTTTTTTTCGACGACATCTATAAAGAGCCGTCTGTTCGATATGATTCAGATTTAACCGCCATTCCAGCATTATAGCCCGCCGAAGAATCTCTATACTCTGATTTCATATCGGCTATTAGTAATTATGAGATAACATAATAAACTTTTCCCCTCTCAAAATACGTATTTCTACGTATATGCTGATCGGGGCGGGGGCAAAAGCTCAGAAGAGGCGAAAGCATTGTACAGCTTCGAAATCCTGCTTAGGAGAAAGTGGAATATCGGAACAAGAGACTTCCAGCGGGCGTCCTATCTGATATCGTGACGATGATGTTGGGTCCGCAACGGGCCCGAGACGAGCTGAGTGAAAGGAGCATCGATAATGACGGCAATGCAACGTTTGTTTTCTGTGTGGGTGGTTTTATTGGTGTTCATGGCCGGCACGATTTTACCGGAGACGAAACAAAACGGGACCTTCTGTCTATAGGAAGGTCCCGGTTTTTCATGTGTTGGTTTGTCCGATTTCTTAGTCGGCAAGCTCCCGAATCCAGATATTGCGATATCTTACCGGATTGCCGTGGTCCTGCAGCGAAATTGGCCCTTTGTCGCCATGCATCTCGAAGTCGGATATAGCATGTGGACCTCGCCAGCCGGTACCTCCCTGCAACTCAACATGGTCATGGACGAGTACACCGTTATGAAGTACGGTGAATGTCGGCTTTCTGACGACCTTGTTACCTTTGAAAGTCGGCCTGTGGAAAATGATATCATACGATTGCCACTTGCCCGGCTTTCGGCAGGCGTTGACCAGAGGAACGGCCCTGCCGTAAAGCGCAACACACTGGCCGTCGGGATAGGTTTTGTTGTCGTAGGAATCAAGAACCTGTACCTCGTATTGTCCCATCAGGAACACGCCGCTGTTGCCCCTTCCCTGGCTGGAATCCTTAACCGTTGCGGGTGTTGCAAACTCAACGTGTAATTGACACGAACCGAACTCGCGTTTGCTTTGGATATATCCCGAGCCTTTGACGGACTCCATATAGCCGTCCCCCAGAACCCATTTCGACGGTTTACCCTTGGTGTTGGTCCATTCCGACAAGTCAGTTCCATCGAATAAAGCGATTGCGTCGGAAGGGGCTTTGCCCGGTTCACCCGGCGTGCTCTTTGTGCCTGGCTCGATCACGGCCGGCGCAGGCCGATTCATATCGTGAATAAGCCACCGGGCGGTGTCGGTCTCCACGTACTGTCTCTTCTCGCCCTCTTTAGCCGCTTGCTGGGTTGCGCATCCGGCGAAAATCACAAGCAGGCAAATAGCAACACATAGCAGAATTGTCCTCATCGTAATTACTCCTTTCTTAAATTTGAATTCCCGGCAATCCCCCGCCTTGCGGCAAGGCCGGAGGGCCTTGATTAGGAATTATATGTCGATAGAATAGAAGCGCCAAGGATATGTTTTCGGCGGATCCCTTAGTTTTCAGTGACCTCAGCAGCAAAATGTATCAAAAAAGGATATTTATTGCCGGAAGTGCTGCGACTTGGCTCAACAAGCAAAGCTGCCAATAGCCTTAGAGTTGAAGTGCAAATAAAAAACCCATACCCCCGCTACCAAAAGAGCAGTGGTAGAGCGGGTAGGGGCTTTGAAGAACTGCAAGTACGAAACTAACAGCCCTTATAAAACTCGCATTCCGATATTAACTCCTATAGTGTTTTGCGTCTGCGCAGCCAGCCGACAAGACCTGCACCGATACCGCCTAATAAAATGGCGCCCGGTGCGGGAATCGGGGAAACTGTAACATCAACCGAACCTACGTTGTTGTTCCATTCATAGCCGTCGTTAAGTCCGAAGAACAGCCTGGTAGCACCGCTCGGAACGGTAATATTGTCCAGGCTGGATCCGATGACGAACGCCTGCTGCAAAAGCGGGGTTGTCATATCGGACACACCAAAAGTCAGGCTTGCCGGAGCGCTTAACGCCACAGGCGTAGCGTCTGTTAAGAATACTCCCACTAACGCATTCAAGGGGGTATTGAGCGCCGAACTTATTCCTAAATCGATGTACTCCTGATGAGTCGGGTCGAAGCCGGCGTAACCATCCGGTCCGCTGAGTGATGGATGGCCCCATTCCCCAACGGCAGTGATCGATAGAATCGCACTATAACCACTAACGTCGATCCAGGGCGGTACAGTGTCTATGTCAGCTTGATCGAGATGATAGTTCGGAGAGTCTCCCGTAGTCGCGGCCGGAACCGGGAGGATTTGCCCTGCGAAATAGGGGCATGCTGTGCCCGAAACGGTGGTCGTCGTCACGCCGGCGGTCACCGGGCTGACAGCCATTAGAACGAAACCGCAAACAACAATAATTAATATTTTTTTCATCTTATCTCACCTCTTAATTTAATCGTTTCCATACTTACAATCAGTTTTTACAAGAGTTAAACACATCTACAATCTGAAGGATCTTGCGCAATGACCCTGCATGTTGTAGATAGGGAAAGCTGCCAATCAGGCAAGATTAGACTGACCACGAAGCTACGTGGTTAAGAAAGATGCAAGCGAAAAACAATCGTTCTGCTTTACACCACTTCTCCGTTCTTCTGCCGTATTACCTTGCTCCAATTAACATCCCTTACCTGATCACGCATCAGGTTTTGCCCAGGAACAATGGATACGTAATACGTCGTGAGGCCACCATCCGTAGATACCCAATTGGCCTCATTTACCTATTATACCAGACCACCACATTCCCGTCAAGAAAAATCTTCCAGCTTTCTCACTTTTTCTTGTTTATTTTGTTAGTTTGATTGGGTAAATTTTGCTACAAGAGCCATTTTGGGTGAATTTCAAGGATATTTCTTAACAAGATGAAGCGGGATAGGTCGGCCCGGAGCAGCAGGAAGCTGCAGGAAAACGGATTACGAAAAAGCCCCTGCCCATTGGAGGATATAAGAGGTAGTGAAAGCAGGGGCTTAAAAGGGCTGCAAGTACCAAACTCACAGCCCTATCAAGATTGTATTGACGTAACGTTCTTACTTATAGTGTCCTGCGTCTTCGCAGCCAGCTGACAAAGCCTACGCCGATGCTGCCTAACAGAATAGCACCGGGTACTGGAATGGCTTCGCACTCGGTGTAAGTAACCCCAGCCGGAAGGAATAGATCAACGCCACTCGGTCCGCCGAAGTCCTCGTAGAACTCAACCCTGAACGAATGCATTCCCGCGGTGAGGGGCACGAAGTCCCAGACGACCGTGGGCGAGTGTGCTCCGCCGTTATCGACGACTAATATGTTGTCGATGTAGAGCATGCTGCCATCGTCTGAATTCAATCCGAATAGGATTGGGCGGCCATCATTCTCTTCGACCGCCAGGCACCCCGTAATTTCCGCCCCGAAAGCAGCGAGACCGAACGGATGCCACGCATACCCCGTGTTCGTCGCGAACATGATGTCCGGCGACTCAAAGGAGCCGACCAGTCCTGAATAGGGCGCCCCGCCATCTACAGTTCCGTGCCCCGAATAAACATCGACCGTAAGTGCCGCCTGCGCACCGGAAACAGCCAGAATCAGGGCTGTAAATGTACAAATCATTATTGTCTTCTTCATCCCACTTCTCCTATAATTTCTTTTAGTTCACTAATTCTCCACTTCATCAATGATAGTCACATCAACCTTTTCCAACCTTCAAGGGTCTTGCGCACTGACCCTTCATGTTGTATATAGGTAAAGTTGTTAAGCAGACATGATTGGGTAGACTGCAATCGCAGTGCTAAATTAAAGCGTGAATGCAAACAAGTATCTTGTCTTACACCACTCCTCCATTTCATGCCGTATTACCTTACTCCAACTAATGTTCCATTACCTGATAACGCATCAGGCTTTTGCCCAGGAACTATGGATACGTAATACGCCGTGAGGCCGCAATCTGTAGATACCTATTGGCCTCATTTACCTATTTGTACCAGACTTCCGTTTTACTGTCAAGGGAAATTTCTCTATGTTTCCAAATAATTTGCGCATTTAGTCAGTAAAATCTCAAAATTACGGCACAAAAAAGCCTTTCCGGCAAATCTCAAGAGGTTTTCTTAAGGAAGATCGAGTAGAATCAAAGGTTCTGAGTTGAATTTTAGATAGCAAAATCCCTACCCCCGCTACCAAAAGAGTTATGATAGAGCGGGTAGGGGCTTAGAAGAACTGAAAGTACGAAACTCACAGTCCTTATAAAACTCGTATTTTGATATTAACTCCTATAGTGTTTTGCGCCTGCGCAGCCAGCCTACAAGACTTACACCGATACCACCTAATAAAATAGCACCAGGAGCGGGTATTGCATGTCCGTAAGCCTGGATTTCTGATACGGAGAAAAGCCCATCACTATTACCCAAATTCCCCTGGAACAGTAGAGCATTAGTCACGATGGGCGATCCAAGCATATAGCGCTCTGTATCATCAGCAGGATTCGGTCGAGTTTGCATTCCCCAATTCGCTGGGTCCGGCACGATATCGTAATTTGGCACAGCCCATGCCAATTGCCAGACACCGCCGTCCCAATAGGCCAATTGGTAGGCATCGTTATCATCTGCTTGCACAACGAGGCTTTCGATCTTAAACACGCCGCCGAGGTCAATTTCTATCGTGTCGTTAGCAGCGCCGTCCTGAGAATCCCACCAAACAGCTCCCTGGTCCCATTGTGTACTCTGCGGGAGAAAGGTCCCATCCACAATTGTCTGTGGGCTCACGATTTGTCCCCCTCCCCATCCATTTGTGAAAAACTCACCATGTAGCGTCACAGTTCCATTAAGAGCCACATTAGTGATAGGGCCGGCAACACTGATACCTGATCCGAAAGCAATACACATTACCATTACTGATATTCTTTTGAGCATTTCATTCATCCCCTTTCTCCTCTAAACGAGTCGAATAAGCACAATAATAAGTCACATTAACATTCAACCTTCAAGGGTCTTGCGCATTGACCCTCCGGATTGATTGTACAATAGGTAAGGTTGTTAAGCATACATGATTGGGTACACTGCATCCGCAGTGCTAAATTAAAGTGCCGATACAAACAAGTATCTTGTTTTACACCTCTCCTCTGTTTCATGCCGTATTACCTTACTCCAACTAATGTCCCATTACCTGATAACGCATCAGGCTTTTGCCCAGGAACTATGGATACGTAATACGCCGAGAGGCCACAATCTGTAGATATTTACTAGCTTCATCTACCTACTTATACCAGACTGTCATGCTTCTGTCAAGGAAATTTTGCTATATTTCCAAATAACTTGCGCATTTTCTCAGTAAAACCTCAAAATTACGGCATAAAAAGCCTTTCCGGCAATTTTTCGGTATTTTCCTGGACAAAAGAGTCAGGATTAGGGCTTCGAGTAAGTGTACGAACAAGAAAGGCCCTGCTAACAGGAGCAAGGATAACTGGAGAGATCAAGAACTCAAAGGGCTGCAAGTATCAAACTTGCAGCCCTGTTAAATATTCGACTGGAATATCCTTTACAGCGTTCTGCGGCGACGCAGCCAGTTAACAATACCTAATCCAATACTGCTTAATAAAATAGCGCCGGGTGCCGGTACAGCCGAAACAGGATTAATGGTCAAATTATCCACTGAAAACCGACTGGCAACCTGTTCATTGAAACCAATAACTGCTCGACTAACCGGTGTCCCGCTATACGTGAACTGGTCTTCCGACCAAAGCACCAGAGGCGACGTATTGCCTGAGTAAACACCGAGAAGCCCATATGATGGATTGTAAAGTCTGACTACGTATCCTGGTGTCGCGGCATAGTAGCTGTTTAGTGCAACACCAAATTGAAGCTGATCGGTGGGCGTAGCGAAATCAAAGGTGAGAATACCGGCCGTGGTACCTTCTAATGTCGGATCCTGCAGATAGGTAAGCGTTCCCGGCCCGATACCGTTGTAGACAGCATCGGTCGAGGGGCTCCCACCAACTGTGAAACCAAACGTTACTCCCATGTAGCTTAAACCGTCAACCGGTTGCGTAGGCAGCTCATCGAACGTCAATGTGAAAGCAGCATTAGCAGTTCCTGTCGACATCAGTACCAATAAAATGCAAATTGTTACCAGCTTCTTCATTATCGTTACCCTCCTCAAATTTTAGTTTAATATCCGATCATAAATATTCCGGGACAGGCGTTTGCTGCACGCTCAAACAGCAAGAGAAATATAAGGAAAATTCCCCCCTAACCCTAACATGAGAATCCGCCCCCGCGTCTGTCCCTCACTAACTCATTAAGTATTTTACCATATTGTCATATTCTCGTCAAGAGAAATGTTCTCGAATGCAGCAGATTTAGCATGTCCGGCGTATGTGCAGAAGATGTATAAGACCATACATGGTTGAATTTAGAGGCTGAGTTCCGAAAATAAGCTGTATAATGATTCTAAATAAGCGATCGGCTGTTAATCTCCAGTTGACTATTGCAGGCGTTCTCGAACTCAGGTATCCTTAATAAAGATTCGGTATTCGATGATATTATTAAGATGGATGGACAGTTTTAAGGAGCGATTAGACATGAATTTGTCCGATTATTTCGAAAAGGTACGAGGTCTCGGCATCCTGGCTACAGCCGATTCGGATGGAATGGTCGATCTTGCCGTTTACGCCAAACCGCATGTAATCGATGAAACCACTATCGCGTTTATCATGCGTGAGCGTCTGACCCACCAAAACCTTAAATCCAATCCACACGCTGCTTACATGTTCATCGAGCAGGGCGAAGGATATTCCGGCAAAAGATTGTATCTGACCAAGATCCGGGAGGAAACCAATACATCGGTAGTGGAAATGTTCAGAAAGAAACAGCCGGAAATCTGCTCGCCCGACGATGATTCGAATAAGTATCTCGTGCATTTCCAAATAGACGACATTCGGCCCCTTGTTGGTGACACAACATAGGACCCGGCGGCGTTTAATCTTGCCGTGATGAATTCCTGAACTATTTCCTCGCTGGAGGCTGGATATTTGACGGGTCATGTTATATCATAGCCGGACTAATAGCCCTGAATCAGTACTCAGGTGCAAGATTGAAATTTTTTTCGAAGAAAGGTTTCTTAAAATGAAAACCAGGCAGAGAATCATATTGTCTATCCTTCTTGTTAACCTGTTATTTGCCACGTTTGCCTTCGGCCAGAGCAGGCGCGAGATTAATTTCCCCGATATCATGGGGTACGAAACACTCAAGTGCGACCTCCATATCCATACGGTTTTTTCCGACGGCTCGGTGTGGCCCCCGGTACGAGTCGATGAAGCCTGGAGAGAAGGGCTCGATGTAATTTCAATAACCGATCATATCGAGTATCAGCCTCATAAGCAGGATGTCCCGACCAATCACGGCCGTTCCCACGAAATCGCCGTATCGCAAGCAAGGGAGAGAAACGTGCTATTAATCAAAGGCGCGGAGTTCACCAGGGAAACGCCGCCCGGGCATTTCAACGCCATCTTCATTCATGATGCAAACGCCTTGGATGTCGAGGATCTTATTGAGGGCATCAAAATAGCCAACAAACAAAATGCCTTTGTATTCTGGCACCATCCCGGCTGGAAACCCGAACACAAGGGATGGTTCGATACTCATACCATACTTTACGAGAACAAACTGATGCACGGGATCGAAGTCGTCAACGGCGGCTCATATTATCCCGAAGCTCATGAATGGTGCCTCGAAAAGAATCTGACCATGATGGGAAACTCCGACATCCATCAACCGGCAATCCTGCTCGAAACGTCACCCGAAAACCACAGGTCGATGACCCTCGTGTTCGCCCGGGAGAGAAATATCAAGGCCGTCAAAGAAGCCCTCGTTGAAGGAAGGACTACAGTCTGGTTCAAAGACCAACTTATCGGCAGGAAAAAATATCTTAATGCACTTTTCAAAGAGTCCGTTGAAATCGGCAAGCCTTACAATAAATACCGAGAAACAATCTGGGTCGAGATTAAAAATAACTCGGACATGGCGATTACCTCAAACAAAAAAGACAGCCGCGACAGGACTATCGCATTGCAGATAATGCTTCCACATGGTTTTAAAAATTTCAAATGCTCGAAATATTTTGAACAACAGGCTGTAGTTGTTACTGAACATGGATTCTATGACACCATGGCCGTTCCTCCGGGCGATTACCAGGCCGCCTTCGCATATACACTGGATATCAATTCCGATACCATGAATATAGTAAAAGAGCT
>SDBT01012173.1_pt1 | contig 13821 bp, 8 predicted proteins | sample 2277101 | NCBI WGS metagenome assembly SDBT01 (sample SAMN10404973, study PRJNA504765) | marine sediment metagenome | isolation source: marine sediment core GS10_PC15, 103 cmbsf | place: Arctic Ocean: Southern Knipovich Ridge | collected 2010
GCTTGACGAGCTTGAGGAGACGCTGATAAGCGATGATATCGGCGTTGAGATGACGGACAGGCTGCTTTTGGACCTGCGGCAGGCGTATCGGTCGCGTCAGATTGCGAAAAGTGAGGATATTTTGCCGTTTTTGAAGGAGCATATGAAGAGCTACTGGCCCGAGCAGGACAGGCAATTGCGGATTGCCGAGTCGGGGCCGACGGCTATTTTGGTGGCGGGTGTAAACGGGTCGGGCAAGACGACGAGTATTGCGAAACTGGCATACGTGTTGAGTCGGGATAACAAGAAGGTCATTGTGGCGGCTTGTGATACGTTTCGTGCAGCGGCGGTTGAACAACTGACAATCTGGGCCCAGCGTATCGGGGTGGATATTGTGAAGCATCAATCGGGCAGCGACCCTGCGGCGGTTGCGTTCGATGCCTGCCAGGCGGCGTTGTCTCGAGATGCTGATTTTTTGATTCTGGATACGGCCGGCCGACTGCATACGAAAAAGAACCTGATGGCCGAGCTTAAGAAGATTCGAGATGTAGTGGCAAAGAAGATTCCCGGCGGGCCGACTGAAGTTCTGCTGGTGCTTGACGCGACAACGGGACAGAATGCAATTATCCAGGCGAAGATGTTTACGGAGGTAATTGATGTTACGGGGATATTCTTGGCCAAGCTTGACGGCACGGCCCGCGGGGGGATAGTGATTGCGATTATGGACATGTTGGACATGCCGGTGAAATTTGTCGGCCTGGGTGAGAAGCCCGAGGACATTGCCGAATTTGACCCGGCGGAATTCGTTGAGGCGCTGTTCAACTGACTTTATGTAGCGGCCCCCGAGACCAACGGAGCCCAAGGGCCTTGGTCTCGGTGTTATCGAACATGTTGGGCGCAACCAAAAAAAGAGGCATTGCGGACCCATGCCCGCAATGCCTCACCAGGTTAAGCTAATTGCACGTAGCTTCCTAATCAGGCCGAGGTAATTGGTCGCGCTGTTTCAGCAACCTTTTTTTGTTGCGTCTTTCGACGTTTGATAGTTCTGTGCGGTTTTGGTATATCCTGCTCATCAGCGGAGGCGACGCGGACCGCCTCGGCTGCCGTTTCGGCGTACAGGTCTGCGCCAATTTCCTCCCACAATCCATCCGCACGGTCGAACACACCACCGGAGAGCATGATCTTCATGTCAGGGTATGCATTTACTATCCTGATGGTGTCGATAAGTTTGCGAACTTGGGGTGCGGCCTTGGGCTGTACGCCGTACAGAAGCAAAATGTCAGGGTGGTATTCGTGCACGAAGGCTAAAATGTCGTCGTTATTTACGTCGCCGCCGAGAAATCTTACTTCCCAGCCATCGCTTTCGAAGAGGTCTGTAATCATTTGGCCACCGAGTTCGGCCTGCTGGTTCGCTGAGCTGCAAATAACAATCTTCTTGCATCTGTTGGGTCTTCTTGGCAGCTTGTTCTGCAACTGGTCCACGATAGTGCGGTTGATTCGTGTTGCGAAGGCCATCTTGGCGGAATCTATGGTGTTTTTTCCATACAGCTTTTCGATTTCGAGCATTATTGGCCAGATTACGTCCATGTAAACGGCATTGGCGGGCACACCGCTCTGGAGCGTTTCTTCTATGACTGCCCTGCATGCGGGCCTGTCTCCCGTTAACAGCTTATCTAAGTACCGTTCAAGTGTATATTCTTTTATCATGATTGTCCTTCCATCGGTAGTTTCTTGTTTTTATTCTTCCTATATTAACACCATGTTGCCGGATACAGGTATATCTGCGACAACTCTTGTCAATATAGGCAATTTCGGCAAAAACGATAATATAGCTATCGGGAAGCGGGTAAAAAAATCTTGAGTTAAAATAGGTAAAACAAAGGCGGTGGCAGCGGCTTGTCTATATTAACATTTTGGGTTTAACTTAGTGTTAAATCTAAGGTTACGGCTTTGGTCGGGAATTTGGGACCGGTAAAAGCGTGGATTTGACAACAACAAGGGGATTATTTTTTTTGAATTTTGCCGGCTCTTTATTGAATATGAGCGTAAAGCGGTTTGGTGCGCATGGAGCATCTTTTTTTGAAAATTGATTGGTAAAAGACCGATAGTCAATGTAGAAAGTGGTATAGTACAGGTTCTGCAGTGATTAATTCGGGATAACCTTATGCTTGAAAGCGTTGGCTCAAAAACGTTGGATTGCATCGGCAATATCGGTCGATTTGCCAGGTTTGCGGGCATGACGGCTGTAGCATCGATGCAAACGTGTTTGCAGCCGAAGACATATCCACTGATATGGACGCAGATGAACACGATTGGTGTTCGCAGTGTTCCGGTGATTATGGCGACCGGTGCGTTCGTGGGAATGATTTTAGCAATTCAGGCGTATGACCAGCTTGCCGGTATGGGCCTTGAAGAACATCTGGGTGTTTTGATTAATATCGCGGTTGTGAAGGAATTAGGGCCTGTTCTTGCGGCGGTGATGCTTGCGGGTCGGGTCGGTGGAGCGCTAACGGCCGAACTTGGAACAATGAACGTTACCGAACAGATATCAGCGGTTCAGAGCATGGGTACTGACCCCATTAAATACTTAGTTGCGCCGCGGATAATTGCATGTCTGCTGCTTACGCCGTTTTTGATTATCTATGCGGACCTGTTAGGCATTGTGGGCGGATACTTTGTGAGCGTGATACATTTCGGGATCAATAACAGGGCGTATTGGGAATTCAGCGCGAAGGGTGTTGAAATGTGGGACATTGTAACGGGTATTATAAAGGGCTTCTTTTTCGGAGGTGCGATTGCCGGTATCAGTTGTTATAAGGGTTTTAACTGCAGAGAGGGCGCTCAGGGCGTTGGAGAGGCGTGCACGGAGGCATTTGTTGGAAGTTTCATTTCGATTCTGGCACTTAATTTTATCTTCGCAGTGATCGCCAAGTCGATTTACAATACTTTTTGGTCGATTCAGCCGCTATTGTGACGGGAGGGTTTAATGATAAGAAAACAGGTCCAACCTGACAGCGGGGTAATAGTCGTCAAGAACGTTGTGAAGAAGTTCAGCAAGGAGTTGGTCCTTGACAATATCTCATTAGCGGCCGAGGAGGGCAAAACAACTGTTATCATCGGGCCGAGTGGGTGCGGCAAAACGGTCCTGATGAAGCACATGATAGCGCTTGAAAGACCCACGGAGGGCGAGGTTTATTTCAAAGGTCAGCGTATCGACAATCTATCGGAACATGAACTCGAAAGGGTGCGCACCCAATACGGTTTTCTGTTTCAGGGCGGGGCGCTTTTTGACAGTTTGAACGTTTATGAGAATATCATCTTTCCCATCAGGCAGCATCACGAAATCACAGATTGGAAGGCAATAGATGAGCTGGTTAAAAACAAGCTGGCGATGGTGGGGATGGATGGTTTCCAGACTCATTTTCCGGCGAGTTTGTCGGGCGGTGAGAAGAAACGGGTCGCACTTGCAAGGGCGATCGCGATGAACCCGCATGTGATTTTGTACGATGAGCCGACAACCGGCCTTGACCCGATTCGGTCGGATATTATTAATGAGCTTATCCTGAAACTGCAAAAAGAGCTGGAGGTGACCGGTGTGGTGGTGACGCACGACATGAAGAGCGCCTACAAGATCGGCGACCGGATTGTGATGCTGCACGAGGGCAAGATTATCGCTGACGGCGACGCCGAACATATCCGCGACCATCCTCACCCGGCGGTTCAGCAGTTCATCCACGGCAAGATAGGTGAAGCAGACCTGACGGCCCTGCGATTAGGCGGTACGAAGTTTGAGACGCAGTACGGGCCTGAGGACTTCAAGTAATTGCCGTTTTAGCTACTGCCACCGGTATCGGCATTAGAATCCAAACAACACTTCAAGATTTCTCATATATGAAGCTGTGCGAGCAGTTGTGGGGAATAGGTTTGCCTGTACGAGAAAGAGAAACTATACTCTGTGGGCTGTTGGAGTGTGCAATGATAATGGTTGTCAGTTGAGTCGAAACGGTGGCACAAAAGAAACCAGAACAAATCGGCGCCGAGCTGGCGGGTCTCATCAAGGGGGATATATCGGTTGATATTTTCAGCCGGGTCGCTTTCAGTACGGATGCGAGTATCTATCAAATCGTACCTTCGTGCGTAGTGGCGCCGCGCGATGCTGATGATGTGGTAGCGGTTGTGAAGTATGCGCGCCAAAATAATATCGCAGTTGCACCTCGCGGGGCAGGCAGCGGTGTGGCGGGGGAATCACTAACGGCGGGCATCGTGATAAATACGGCCCGTTACATGACCGAGATTTTGGGAGTGGAGGATGACGGTAAGGTCGTCGTATGCCAGCCGGGCGTGGTGTTAGATGATTTGAATGATTATTTAGGCAGGTTCGGAAGGAAAATTGGTCCGGACCCGTCGAGCAGTAACAGGGCGGTGGTGGGTGGTGTGGTTGCCAACGATGCCACCGGTGCGCATTCATTGGAATACGGGCATATCTCCGAGTACGTCGAGCGAGTCCAGATGGTTTTGGCGGATGGGCAGATTGAGGAGTTTACAAATAATGTTGATCCTGCCGGTGCCATCGGTCGAAACGTTCGTGCAATTGCAAGAAACTGCGCAGCGCTATTAGGCGATAAAGCCGAGGTAATCACCAAAGCACTGCCGAAGACGAAACGCAATCACTGCGGCTACAATATCGCCACCGTTTGCCATGACGGGAGAATCGACCTGGCCAGGCTTTTGGCGGGTTCGGAGGGGACGTTGGGGATATTCACGGAAGTTACCCTTCGAACCGTTGAGTTGCCAAAGGCCAAGGCCCTGTTGCAATTAGAGTTTGAGTCGTTGCAGAAGATGGCTGGCGCCGTAGGCGGCATCGTGGAAAGTGGTGCATCTGCGTGCGAACTAATGGACAAAACTCTGATAGATATAGCTGCAGAGGCGCTGCCCCAGTACGGCGACATCCTGCCGAGAGGCTGCGCGGCGGCCCTTCTGGTTGAGCATACGGGCGAGAGCATCGAAGAAGTAACTGAGAAGATAAACAAGACGGACCTGGTGGTTGGTGAGCTTGCGTCGAAACGAATGCGCATTTTCGACCCGGCCCTGCAGCAGCGGTTGTGGAAGGTGAGGAAAGATGCGGTGCCTCTTTTGGAAAGACAGAAGGGCCCGGGCCGGCTTGTGGGATTTATCGAAGATGTCGCGGTTGAAAACGTCCGGTTAGCTGAATACATCACTGGCCTTGTGAAAATCTGCGAGCACTATGATATCACGATGGCGTTTTACGGGCACGCCGGCGACGGCGAGCTGCACATTCGGCCGTATCTGGACCTGAGTACGCCGGGCGGTATTAAGAAGATGTGTAATATCGCCGCCGAGGTTTTCGAATTGGCCTGGTCGTTAGGCGGCTCAATCAGCGGTGAGCACGCCGACGGCCTTTTGCGTGCGGCGTTTATAGAAAAACAATACGGCAGCGAGTTCTACGAGCTGCTAAAGGCAATAAAGAGAATCTTCGACCCTAATGGATTGATGAACCCGGGCAAGATAATCAACGATGACCCCGACATAATGACGAAGAACCTTCGCGCCGCCCGCATTGTGTTTGCCGAACGGCTGATGACGAACCTGAATATTGACCCGAAGGAATTTCGGTATGAGATTGAGCGGTGCAGCGGCGACGGTGTTTGTCTGGCCTCCGAAGAGGGTACGCGGATGTGTCCTGTGTTCCGCGCCGTTGGCGAAGAGTTGGCGTGTTCCCGGGCAAAGGCAAATTTACTACGTGCGTGGATAACAGGGATTCTGGAGAAGGGTGATTTCGAGTCGGATGAATTCAAGCAGATAATCAGCCTGTGCATCAACTGCAAGATGTGCTCGGTCGAGTGTCCATCCAACGTTGATATTTCGAAGCTCATGATCGAGGCGCGGGCCGAATACGTGAAGCGAAGGGGGCTGAGCCGCACGGAGAATGTGCTCGCGCGGAATCGTGGCCTGAGCAAGTTGGGCAGTGTGTTTGCGCCGTTGAGCAATTTTGTAATGAGTCTTCCACTATTCAGGTTGCTGTTTGAAAGGTACACCGGGCTTGACAGGCGCCGGACGCCGCCGAGGTTTCTGAGGGGTTCATTTCTTAGTAAAGGTCGAAGATATCTTGCCAAGGCCGGGCCGATTGCCAGCCCCACAGATAAAGTGGCGTATTTTGTGGATAGTTACGCCAATTACAACGACCACGAATTAGGCTTTGCAGTTGTGAAGTGCCTGAGGCACAACAAGATCGATGTTACATTGCCGAACCAATTGCCCACGCCGCTGCCGGCGATAGTTTACGGTGATTTGCCAACCGCCCGCCGGGACCTGACTTATATTGTCAGGAACCTGGCAGACGAGGTTCGGGCGGGTTATAAGATTGTGTGCTCCGAGCCGAGTGCGGCGCTTTGTTTGAGAGAGGATTTAAGGCTGCTGCTCGACTCGGAAGATGCGGAAGTTGTCTCCGAGAATACGTATGAGCTGATGGGCTACCTGAGCCAATTGCACAAGCAGGGTAAATTAAGGACCAGGGCCGAACGTGATGAGCGGGAATTCGCGTATCATGCTCCGTGTCATGTGTTCGCGTTGGGCGACAGGGGCGCAAGCATTGAACTATTGCGCACAATATGTGGTGCCGAGGTAACGGATATAGATGCGGGCTGTTGCGGCCTGGCGGGGACGTATGGCATGCAAAAGAAAAATTACGACTTATCTATCCAGATAGCGAAAGATATGGTTGAGGCGTTGAATGTGCTGGATACAAAACATGTCATGACCGAATGTGCGGCCTGCAAGATGCAGATTGAACAATTAACCGGTAAGAAGGTCATCCACCCAATCAAGGTCTTAGCAAAGGCATACGGATTGCTGTGATAAGTAGGTAGGGTGGGCCTGTGGCCCACGCGGATTCAGATAAATAATTGCACGGTTCACTCATGTCAAACTATCGAAGAGCAAAATTCAAAGGGGGTTATTATTTCTTTACAGTAATAACCTTTCAGAGGAGACACTTTCTCACCGACACCATAGCACGACAATGTTTTCGTTATGCCTGGGACAGGACTCAACAAACCAGACCCTTTAAAGTTATAGCATTATGTCTTTTACCCGACCATTTGCATTGTATCTGGAAATTGCCCGATGGTGACGCCGAATTTTCAACACGATGGTCTATGATCAAGGGACTCTTTACTCGCCGATATCTCCAAAGAGGTGGTCAAGATGGGATCCGTAATAAATCTCGACAGCGAACAAAAGAAGCAGCTATTTGGCAAAGGAGATTCTGGGAGCATCAATTACAAGACGAATCTGATTTACAGCGGCATTTTGATTACATTCATTATAATCCCGTAAAGCACGGATGGGTTCAAAAGGTTGACGATTGGCCCTGGTCAACATATCATCGCTATCGCAGACAAGGATTTTACAGTGGGCCAGATGCATTTGACGGGATAGATTTGCAGGAAGATGATATATTAAGTGGCGAATAAATTTTCCGCGTGGGCCATAGGCCCACCCTACAAGGGCTGTCGCTTGACAGTGGCACCCAAAAAGTTATAAGCGATATACCTTGTGGGTACCACGGCCAAAAAGTCAGAGAAAGGGCGTGAATTGAAAGAAGCTGTACTGTGGGAAGCGGCTGAGAATGGCAAGGTCAGGTGCTATCTGTGTAACTGGCGGTGCGAGATTGCTGCGGGCAAGGTGGGTCGATGCGGTGTGAGGCAAAATATCGATGGCACTTTGTATTCGCTGGTTTATGATAAGGTTTGTGCGGCTAACGTTGATCCTATCGAGAAAAAGCCTTTGTATCATTTTCAGCCGGGCACAAAGAGCTTTTCAATTGCAACGCCGGGGTGCAACTTTCAGTGCGTGTTCTGCCAGAACTGGCAAATCAGCCAGGAGGCCCTGGAAGGCCATATTGAGGGGCAAGCGTACGCACCCGCCGATATTGTGGATACAGCTGTTCGCACCGGCTGCGCGAGCATTGCATATACATATACCGAGCCGACAATCTTTATGGAGTTGTGCGCAGACAGCGGCCGATTAGCGAAGGAAAAGGGGCTGGCTAATGTTTTCGTAAGTAACGGATTTATGACACGCGAGGCGGTTGATTTTGCGAAGGATTGGCTGGATGGTATCAATATTGACCTGAAATCTTTCCGCCAGGATTATTATAAGAATCTGTGCAAAGCGAAACTGGAACCGGTTCTGGATACGATTCGCTATATCGCGAAGGAAACCGACATCTGGCTGGAGCTTACGACACTGATAGTACCCGGCGAAAACGACAGTGACGAGGAACTGGCCAAGATCGCCGAGTTCATTGCCACCGAAGCCGGGCCGGATGTGCCGTGGCATGTGAGTAGGTTCTACCCGCAATATAAAATGGATGATAAAGTTGCGACGCCGCCGGCTACGCTCGAAAAGGCCTTGCGAATCGGAAAGGCCGCCGGCTTACACTACATTTATGTGGGCAATCTGCCCGGTTCAGATGCCGAAAGCACCTTTTGCCATAACTGCGGCCATATACTGATCGAGCGAACCGGTTATACAATCGGCGCTAACAGAATAATCGAAAGCTGCTGCGCAAACTGCAAGACCAAAATCCCCGGCTTCGGATTATAGGTAAATTCAGTGCCCGTTCGGTCCGGCCCCGTCTTAGAGCCTCTGCGATTTTGGGCGTTACCTGCGTTGGAGTGGTGACGGTCTTTCACGGAGGAACTTTATGCCTCGGCCGGTGGTGATTTCCTTTTCATCTCTAATGAACTGAATATATTGCAGCAGGGCCCAGGCGCTGTTTGCCCATCGCATCTGATAGCCTCTTTGGTGGGCCTGCCTTTCCATATGCAGGCGTTTTTCTTTTTCAAAGATGATATGGTCGAGGCCCCGAGCTATCTGCTCGATAGAATCGGCGCCGGGATCGACCAGGATGCCGCGTGCGAAACGACCAATAACCAGCCCGGGCGGACAGCGCTTGTTCGAATAAATCAACTCAAGGGCGTAGCGGAATTTTGTAGTGATAGCCACCCTGCCGGAGCCGACGGTGTCGGCGAGTATGCCGCTTGATATCTGCTCCATATTCAGGTAGGGCAGGATCATGCAGTTTGTAATGCCGTACATTTTCAGCAGCGTGCTCTCGTCAAGGAAGGTGTCGAACAGCACGATATCCTGCTTATGCCAGTCAACGTTCTTCAAAGTGTCGGTCCTGCACCAACGGACGTCGGCCTTGTCCAGGGCGTCATTCAACACATTCATATATTCGCGATAGAGCCTGCCGTTTTCGGCGCTTACAAACTCCGGATGACACTGGCCACCGATAAGATAGACGATTTGCTCTCGCTGGGCATCGGTGCAGGATTCGTGGATGAATCGTCCGTAAGCGGGGATGCTGTATTGCAGGCCTTTGTCGGGTGAGAGCAGGCCGAGAGTTGTGGCGAGGAAGAAATCCTTCAGGCCGAAATCGGACTTGATCTTGAACCGGTCGTACTGGGTCGGGTTGCGCATTCGAATGCCGTGGTCGATGTGTTTGAGTTTGGCGTGATCGACACCATACGTATCGGATTCGAGGATGTCAATTGCACTTTCAGTGGTAACAATTAAACCATCGGAGTATTTGGCAAGTGACTGTACAATCTTTTTCTGATGGTCGTTTGGTGTTTCCGGTACGGTGTGGAAGTAAACGACGGTAGCTATGCCTTTTTCGCTGAAAGCCTTGGCCATTCGAACAAAGTTGTCGCCGCGGGCATCGTGGCCGTCGATGTCGGGGTCGAGTCCGAATTCGTGCTGAAGAACAACCGTCGTATCGCTACTGCCATCGGCACAGGCAACAATACGGTCGGCTGCATTCTTCCATGATTGCAGGTCGTATTGATCAATGACGATGTCAACAGGCCCATCGTAAGGGCTATTATCCTTATCAATGGCGGCGACATGAATATGGGCCACTTCAGCGGGGAAGTGCTCGAGCGCATCGGCGAGATTTCGGCAAAATGTTCCTATGCCGCACGGCCTGGGAGGGTAAGTGCTAACGAATCTAATATTCCATGGCATACGATTTCTCCTACCCGCTGTACGTACAGCAAGGTCATAACCAATCGGGAAGCAAAAATCCCGCACTTATCTTAACGAAGCAATGAGTAGTTGTCAAGTTTGGCTGGTGAATCAGGAGGTTAGTTCATAGTTCGTAGTTCATAGTTCGTAGTTCGTAGAGATTTTGTGTTGCCCTTTCATGGGCTTTGGGATTCGGATGGCGTTAGTGTTTTAGTGCCACATTTGCTCGGTCATATCTTCTGCGGCGATGTACTCGGCGCGCCAGTCGAAGTACAGGACATTGCAGCCGTCGCGATGGCGGTCTTTTGCGACGCGCCGGCCGCTCCAGATATCCTCATCGTCAGAATCGGGCAGATGACTCTCGAGAAAGACATCCTGGCGCGTCAGTTCGGGGTCATCTCCATCCTCGATGATAGTACGCCAGTGGCCGTATTCGTTATCTGCCAGATATATCATGCGGGCCGGGCTCTTGATTTCCAAAATATTTACTGGTAGGGTACCATCATCCTCGACCATAGAATCCCAGCCGTTAATTACATAGCATATCGTCTGCCTCTTGTCCGGATATAGCGGGCAGCGGTATATTTTCACGTTTCGGTAATCGCTGGTACAAGGGTCATCGCCCAGAGTAGGCAGGCGGTCATGGCCCAGATAGGGCAGAAAAGCGATAAACCAGAGGATATCTTCGTCCGGGCCGCCGGCGCCGCGGGGGACATAATTTTTCCAGTTCTGTGCGTAGAGATTGGCGGCCAGACCTACCTGCTTGAGATTACTGCGGCAGACAACGCCTTGGGCCCTTTGCTTTACCGCTTTAAGCGCTGGGGCGAGTATTGAAAGCAGGAGGGCAATGATTGCAATCACCACTAATAGTTCTATCAAAGTGAAGGCTCTAAGTTTTCTCACCGGGAAATTATTCTCCGAGTATAGTTTCGCAGTAATCCGACCGCACGAAAAAGGCCACACGTCTAATACGATACCAGATTAGGTTGTAGAATTGCAAGTATTCCTTCGCATCAACGGCGGACGGTATTATTATTTGAATTGCCGGGTTGGGCGCGGTAGATTAGGGTTTAGGCAGACAAATTTTTTGGGAAAGGAAAAATGGCCAGATTCAAAGTTCCAGTAATCATAGTGTCCATGGTTTGTAGCGGGTGGTGCGCAAGCATAGCGCGTGCGGGCGCAGAGGGGGCGGATGAAAGTGGCTGGGGGCAACTTGCCAAGGCGCCGGCGGAAGTTCAGGCGACAGGGGGAATTGTTCAACGGTGGTTCGAGGCCTATCTGGCAAATGACCTCGCCCACGCAAAAGAACTGTATGTTCCGAGTAAGCGCGAGAAGGCCGAGCAGGATTTGCAACAATTGAAGAAGCTTTTGGAGGTGGCGCCGGGTTGGCGGTATCAGCCGATGGTGATGATGGTGGGTGGGTCGGAGGCGAAGGCTATATCAGGTCCGATGGAAATAAATGGGCCGGGGACTGGCGCCGCTGCGGTATTGATAGTACATCTTAAGAATGTCGAGGGCGAGTGGCAGATATTATACTGGTCGACTGATGCGCTGCGGATGGTGCCGGGATTTTATCCGCAGTTTCGACGCAGGCATCCGAGTGCTCTGATTTGGTTTGATGAAACGATCGAAGATTGGCTTAAACCCCAGAAGGAGGCACAGATAGATATAAACATTGAGGAGCTTTTCAAGACAGCTTCTGCTGCCAAGAAGGAAGAGACATTGGCCCGGAAGCTGAGAGAATCAAGGGATGAGCAGGCGACATTCGAGTCTTATTTTCCCGACAGCATCCCCGGCGGGCAGATACTGGATTCGTGGTACAAGGCCAAAGACAAAGAATCGTATTCGGCTGAAGAGATTTTCACGATTATTCGCAACGGGCTTCGTCGAACAAAAGACGGTAAGCCGAGGCGGCAGAGGCAGCGTTATGTTCGGTGGGTGTGTCAGCAGTATATCTGGGGTAAAGAGCCGAAGAACAAAAAGGCGGTGGAGTTGGTGTATTATGCCAGCTTTGATGCTGAATTGACCGATATCTCGGTTTACTACGGCCTGTCGGTGGCTGGGGACCGGCAAAGCGGCAAGGTGCTTAAGCGATTAGTTGATATTTGGATGAGTGATATATATGCCGGGCGGATTCTTTGGGGGACGAAAGGCAAACACGAGTCAATGGTGCAATATCTTAAACCATACCTTAACCACGCGGACGGCAGGGTCCGCGAAAGGGCGGCTATATTGGAAAAAGTTTTCAGGGGTGAGGTGAATTACGAGGAATGGGAGGCCGAGCAGTTCAAGAAGAAACGCCAGGCCGAGTTCGGAGATAAGATGGGCACAATCAGGGAAGTGCTACTGAAGGGAAGCAGCCGCCAAAGGAGGGAAGTATTTGCGCAGATTAAACGCTATAGGCTTGGGGTGCTTTTTGATGAATCTTTTGTCGAGGCGTTAAAGGTCTGTCTCAGAGACCGGGATCCTGTGGTGAAAGAGATGGCTTTAGGGCTTGGGGGCGAGCAGCTTTGCCGGGCGGATGGAGAAGATGGACAGATGATAACACTGATGATTGAACTTGCCAGAGACAGTGATTCGAAGGTGAGGAAACAGGTGGCAATACTCGTCGGAAGCTGCTGGATTTGGGGCCCAAAGGAGCAGCCGGCCAAAGCTATAGAAATAGTGCTACAGTTGTCAAAGGACAAGGACCGCGAAGTGCGCAACGCGGCGGTGTATTACGGGCTTTCAGTAGTTGCCAACAAGAGTGACGAGGTCACCAAGAGGCTTGTAGATATGGCTGTGGAGGTGGGCGGGCAGGCGGATTTGGGTCGAATTACCTGGGGGCTCCAGAGGGGCACGGATAAGAGAAAAATAAGGGCGCAGTTGCAACCACTGTTGAGTCTCAGAGATAAAAAGGGCGAGCTTGCGAGAAAAGTGTACTTTGAAATTTTCAAGGAAGAGCTTGAGACCGAAGCGGTGATATTTTAGCCAAAACGCCAGGTGCGTCTGTATCGTCTTCATTGAACCACAGAATTCCACAAAAGATTCCTGGCCCCTTTTTCATCCTTTTGCCGTGATTTATCGGACCTCGGGGGGCTCGCTTTGAAAAAGGAGCGGCGGATTTGCCTGCATTGCCATCATTTCTTATATTTTAAGTGCAGATGGGCGTAAAACACTAAAATTTTGACAACGTAGAAATTATGGAGCGGTAACGAGGACAGACAGATGAGCCACGGAATAACTGCAGTACATGTAACACACGAGGCAATCGGTAAAATTGGCGGGATAGGGGCGGTATTAGAAGGGCTTTTCACAAGTCAGGCCTACTCAAGTCAGGTCGGCAGGTCTATACTCATAAGTCCGCTGTTTTCTATCGAGGGCGACGTTTCAAGCCGTCTCGGGCCCGGTGGCGAGGTGCTTTATTCATCCATCGACGGAATGGTGAACACAAGCTATTATCCGGGATTTCGCAAGATAGAAGAGTACTTCAATGTCAATATCGTGTACGGCAGGCGAACATTCATCGACGGGCAAACGCCCGTAAAAAGCAGCCCGGAAGTGATATTGATTGACGTGACGCGAATCGAGGAAAAGCCGGTCAACGAACTTAAGGGAAAGATGTTCCGTGAGTTCGGAGTGCGGAGCAATCTTTATGAAAAGCTCTGGGAATATGAGCAGTACGTACGGTTGGCGCCGCCTGCTATCGCTGCGCTCAAGGTGATAGGGGCAGCGGAACCAGGCATCTCGACGGTTATCATTTCTCACGAATTTATGGGGATGCCGACGGTGCTTGCTGCGAAGCTGGAC
>SDBT01012174.1_pt1 | contig 13821 bp, 9 predicted proteins | sample 2277101 | NCBI WGS metagenome assembly SDBT01 (sample SAMN10404973, study PRJNA504765) | marine sediment metagenome | isolation source: marine sediment core GS10_PC15, 103 cmbsf | place: Arctic Ocean: Southern Knipovich Ridge | collected 2010
ATTGTTGACGATTAGCGGATCTTTCATTTTTATGTCTATGCAAGGAATTGTCCTTGAAAGAATTTCTTTGGGTGCTCTAATTATTGCCCTGGGTATGCTGGTGGATAATGCCATCGTTGTTACTGATGGTATGCGTGTGCGCATTGAACAGGGGATGGATCGGTTGCAGGCAGCAAAAGAAGTCGTAGGGCAAACTGCAATGCCTTTATTGGGCGCCACAATTGTTGCCATTCTGGCTTTTGCTTCAATTGGAACCTCTGATGATGCCACAGGCGAATTCTGTGCCTCACTTTTTACGGTAATTTTAATCTCACTTTCATTGAGCTGGTTTACGGCAATGACATCAACGCCTTTGCTGGCAAAGATTTTTTTAAAGGGCAAGGATACGAGTAAAGGGGAAAAAGAGAAAGATCCTTATGCAGGAAAAATATTTGTATGGTATAAATCGGCATTGACAGCTGCAATACGATATCGATGGATAACGGTTGGGATCATCGTTGGAATCTTCATTTTGTCTCTGTATGGATTTGGATTTGTCAAGCAAATGTTCTTCCCCTACTCGACGCGGGCCCAGTTTTTTGTCGAGTGCTATTTTCCGGAAGGTATGGATATTCGGGAGACTGAATCGGAATTAACAATAGCAGAAGAATACCTCCGTAATCGGGATGATATTACCCATGTGACCAGCGCTATCGGTGGTGGGGAGCCGCGGATAATGCTGACCTATGTTCCGGGGGCGGCATCTTACAGTTATGGGGTATTGTTTGTTGATGTGAATGACTGGTCCATCATTGACGGTATAATTCCTGAGGTTCAGACTAAATTGACAGAGCTGATTCCTGCTGCTACCTTTAATGTACGCAAGTTCCTGGTAGGGCCTGGTGAAGGGGGTAAGATTCAATTACGGATAAGTGGAACAGATCGTACAACGTTAAGACGATTAGCCCGTATCGCCAAGGATGTTATGTATGAAAGTGGGAATGCCAAAGCCATCCGTGATGAATGGAAAGAAAAAGTTATGGTGGTTCGTCCTCAACTGGAAGAAGCCCAGGCCAGACGCCTGGGTATTACGCGACCGCAGGTTGCTAATGCTTTATTGGCCGCATTTGACGGGAAACAAACCAGTGTCTACCGAGAAGGGGAGGAGTTGTTACCGATCATCGCCAGAGCTCCGGCGGAAGAACGTCTGAGCATTGATAATATTCAGGATATACAGATTTGGAGTAATTCTGCACAACGCATGATACCGATGCGACAAATTGTCTCGGGTTTTAAAACTGAAACGGAAGATGCAACCATACAGCGTCGAAATCGTCTGACAACAATCAAAATTCACTGTGATCCCATCGAGGGATTGCCCAGTGAACTTTTTGTAAAAATAAAACCGGAAATCGAAAAGGCCCTGGGTGTAAATCTTGCCCAATATTATGGAAGGGATTTCGGAGACGATCCTTATGCTGGTTATACCGCTTCTTCAATCCCGATAAAAGACCAGGATAAAATTCCATTAGCTCAAACCGGCTATTATATGGCCTGGGGGGGGGAGGCAGAAGATTCGGCAAGAGCGATGGGTGGATTGATGGTTTCCATACCGATATTTTTTGGAATGATGGTTATCATCGTCATCTTCCTCTTCAATGCTATCAAACAGCCTCTAATCATCTGGTTAACAGTTCCACTCGCTATTATCGGTGTGACCCTGGGATTACTACTCTTTGAACAACCCTTTGGATTTATGGCTTTGCTTGGATTGCTTAGTTTGACAGGTATGCTGATAAAGAATGCTATTGTATTGGTCGATCAAATTGATATAGAAATTGCCAGTGGTAAAGACAGGTACCAATCTGTGATAGATTCTGGTATAAGTCGTCTCAATCCGGTAATGATGGCGGCTTTAACAACAATACTGGGCATGATTCCTCTATTGCAGGATGCCTTCTTTAAAGCAATGGCTGTCACCATAATGTTTGGCCTTCTTGTAGCGACGATATTAACTTTGATTGTTGTACCGGTTCTGTATACGATCTTTTTTAAGATTCCGGATCCCACAGTTTAAGGGTATAGGGTTTAGAGGTATAGGGGTATAAAGGTATAGGGCATAAGGGTATAAGGATTATACTCGGAACTTGGAACTGGGCATTAGGAATAAAACAAAAATTCCTAATTCCAAATTACTAATTCCGTATACCTTATTCCCTTATACCCTATTCCCACTAATAGCGGATACCACATGAAAAAAACCATCAAACGTACATTAGCTGCTATTACCATCATACTTTTGGTTACTATTATTTACGCCGGTTATTACGCTTACCAGCTGGCGGCAGTCGGTGCAGGATATATGGCGAAAATGATGTGTTCCCATGTATTTATATCCGGTATGGATCCGGATAAGGTAGCAAAAGAAGATGTTTATGATCCGATTCTGGAATCCTTTTCCTACAAAGTTGATTATCAGAATAAATCAGTCACAGTTACCGCACCATTGAATCTGGTCAGCCAGACAGCTTTTTATCGCCCCTGTATAGGTTCCGTTCTTGATCTCACGGACACATCCCATCAGGAAAAAGAAACAGATTTGTTATGTAATGTATCACCGGAAGATGAATATGCAACCAGGGTCTGGCCAAAAGGAAATAGAGTCAATTTAACTGCATCTCCGGAAGGCATCGATATTCAAAAACTAAATTCAGTGATTAAATCTGCGTTCAATGAACCAGATCCGGAGCGGTTACGTCGTGCCCGTGCGGTGGTTGTGGTTTACAGGGGACAGATTGTCGCTGAGAAATATGCAGCACCCTTTGATGAAACGACTCCCCTGATTGGCTGGTCGATGACAAAAAGTATTACCAATGCCCTGGTAGGTATTTTAGTCAGCCGGGGAAAGTTGTCCCTGGAAAAATCACCGGTCGTCCCTGAATGGCAGGATAAAGATGATCCGAGAAGGCAGATCACATTAGAGCAACTGATGCGCATGAGCAGCGGATTGTCCTTTGATGAATCCTATGGTAACCCCCTCTCAGATGTCGTCGTGATGCTCTTTAATTCAGCTAGCGCTGCCCACTATGCTGCAGACAAATCCTTATCTGATCCACCGGGTACAAAATGGTATTATTCCAGCGGAACAAGCAATATCATTTCCCATGTCATTCGCGAGACGTTCGGTAGTAATTACAGGTCTTATTTATCATTCCCCTTTAAATCTCTTTTCCAGCGTATAGGCATGTACAGTGCGGTTATGGAAATGGATCCCGATGGTACTTATGTTGGCTCGTCGTTCGCGTATGCAACAGCCAGGGATTGGGCCCGTTTTGGATTGCTTTATTTACAGGATGGGATTTGGAATGATGAGCGTATCCTGCCGGAAGGTTGGGTGGAATTTTCTTCCAGCCGGACTGATATCTCGAAGAAGGGCCGTTATGCTGCTCATTTCTGGTTGCCTGCCGAAGAGCAAAACGATCAGCATGATAATCCATTAGAAGGAATGTATTATGCTTCCGGACACGATGGGCAGTATGTTAATATCGTTCCGGCCCACGATCTTGTGGTCGTAAGGCTCGGTCTGAGCAAAAAAGGCGGTTGGGATCAGGAGCGATTTGTGAAGGACATCATCGGTACGATAAATTGATTCCCAACGAAGGCGTTAACGCCTTCGTTGGGGCTATATAAGTGCTTTAATTATTCCATGCGCACGAATTGTACATCAAATGTCTGTCCGGCAGCCGGCTGATAATAGAGTCCTATTAAAATATCATTGCCCTTATCATATTTAAGCGTGTAGGTGGCGCCAGGGTAGCCCACATCCTGTAATTCAATAAATACTTCTATAATGCCTTCCTTTTGAGCAGCTAAAGCCTGTGAGATATTAATACTGCGTGGATTGTAGTAGGCGGCCTGCATCTGCCCGTTTATATCAACCTTTTGGATCTCTATAATATATCCACCATCAGGGCGCAACCAGCGCCCGACTAATTTTGCATAATCTACTGTTTCCGCCTGGGAGGATTTTTGACTATCAGACTTTTTGCCGGATGAGTCTTTGTCAGATTGATTCGAATCAGACTGACATCCACTGACAATCAGGTAGACGATTAATAATACTATAGTCCAAATATGAGTCGAACGTTTTAAAAAATTTCTTTTTTGCATATCTGATCCTTATGATAACAATAATTTTATCGCCATGTGGCGGGAATAATCGCCACTTTACTTTTTATGATCTCTCACAGCCTGATAATGCAAAATTGGTGAGGTATCGGTCTTATGAGTCCTGATAGATAATTAAATGTAAAAGTAGAAAAAATATAACTATAGCAATTTATTAAATAAAGTAAAAAGACGGTTTATTTTACTATCCAACAGGGTGAATAATTTAGGTTAATAACGGCATTGTAACTATTTCTCTTATATGTTAATTTAAGCGTAAGTGTAATAAAACGAGATTCAAATCTCAACAGATATTATTGGTCATTAACAAATCAATTAATCTCAATATTTTAACCTGAATAATTATACTAAAAGGATACTTTTCTCTGTGATCCGTTTCGAACAATTTGAGGAATCTGCTGATGTAAAGGTGAATTTTTATGCCAATCTTGTTGACGGCGCTTTGTTCGTTATGGGGATGGGATTTGTTTCGCTTGTAACGGTGCTTCCGGTATTGATAAAAAAACTGGGCGGCAGCAATGTGGCAATCGGAATGATTCCGGTCATCTGGATTTTCGGATTAAATTTTCCCCAGGTATTAATCGCCAATTATACAAGAAAACTTCCCTTCAAAAAAAAGTTTGTTTTAAAGACAGCATTGATTCAACGTTTTCCCTGGTTATTGCTTTCCCTGCTTACCTATTTTGTCATCACCCATGTGTCGGATATGGCAGCACAGATGCTGATTCTTGGAACCCTGTTTATGGCATCAGTTACAGCAAGTATCAATCTTCCGGGATGGTATGATCTGGTTTCGAAAATTACACCAGTCCAGCTACGTGGTCGCTTATTCGCTTTCCGAATTGTTTTCGGTGCCTTACTGGGTATTGCCAGCGGTGCCCTGGTTACATATATTTTAGATATGATCGCTTTTCCGGACAATTTTGCTTTGCTCTTTTTGTTAGCATTTATTGTAATGATGATATCTTATTTTTTTGTGATTCTGTTGAGGGAAAAGCATCCAAATCATGAACGACAGATATTGACAGGCAAAGATTATTATAGAAATTTAATCGTAATTCTGAGAGAACATACATATTTCCGTAATTTTCTCATAGCAGATGGCTTAATGATGGCAGCTCTGATGGCCGATGCATTTTATGCGGTAAATGCTTTGAAAAAATTTTCTCTTCCGGATAAATATGTAGGTCATTTTCTTGTTATCATGATGATTAGTATGATCGTTGGAAATATATTATTCGGCCATCTTGCTGATCGATACGGACATAAAAATAACCTCCTCGTTGCCGCGGCTTCAACTTCGATAATCTGTCTGATAGCAATCTGGGCACCGGTCCTGGAAATATACTATATCGTATTTGCCGGGGCAGCATTAACGACTTCACTTTTTCAACTTTCGCGTCTGGCTATGGTTGTTGAATTGTGTGAGGAAAAAAACAGACCGGTATTTGTGGCATTGACAAACATGATTACCGCGCCATTTATCCTGACAGGGCTGCTGGGAGGTATGCTTGCTGATAAATATGGCTATAACCCGGTTTTTATCCTGGCAGGATTATTTGCTGCATTCGCAATGATTTGGTTGTGGAAAAAAGTGCCTGAGCCAAGAATAAGAAACAGGATGGTTAAAAAATGATTTTGAAGCTGCTCTGAAATGGTTGTCAGATCAACGCTGAGTATATTTTATTCACTAGTGTTTAGGGTATTGTCACAATTATAATTAAACTGTTTCACAGTTCGGAAGTTATGGGTTGCTTAGGTTAAAGAAAATAATGTGTCAAACTTTTACCACTACCTGAAGTAAGAAAAGGATAATGTATGCAAAAAGCAGTATTAACCGGTATCAATCAGATTGAACTGCAGGATTTCCCCAAACCCGAGATAAAAAATATCGATGATGTTTTGTTAAAGATAAGCCACGTTGGTGTGTGCGGCTCTGATATGCATTATTACAAAGAGGGGAGGATCGGCGAACAAGTGGTTCAATATCCCTTTACAATAGGGCATGAATGTTCTGCAACCATTGAGGCGGTGGGGCAGGGGGTAGATGATTTAAAGCCAGGTCAGTGTGTTTTTATCGAACCCGCTATTCCGTGTGGGACCTGCGCTCAATGCAAAGCAGATAAAGAACATATCTGTCCGGATGTCCAGTTTCTGGGTGCCGCCGGGCAGCTCTCCGGCGGATTAGCAGATTATATCATCATGCCCTCACACAACTGTTTCCTTCTTCCGGAGAGTATCAGCCTTTCTCGGGCTGTGCTGATTGAGCCATTATCTATAGCTTATCATGCTATAAGGTATGTGCCTGAAATTGCGACGGAACAGGATATCGCTATATTGGGTGTGGGGCCGATCGGATTGAGTGTTCAGGCGATTTTACAGGTCCTGCATAAAACAAGACTCTTCGTTACCGATAAGTTAGATTATAGGTTGGTACTGGCTGAAAATGCCGGATCTGCCTGGACTGGAAATCCAACTAAAAAAGATGTTGTACAATCAATAAGTCAACTTGTCCCTGATTTAATGGATGTGGTTTTTGAATGCGCCGGGAAACAGGAGACTATAGATCAGGCTGTGGAAATGTTAAAACCGGGAGGAATGCTTGTTATTATTGGAATACCCTCAGTGGATCGTATTTCCTTTGATATCGATATTGTCAGGCGTAAAGAGATTTCAATATTCAATGTTAGAAGGCAAAATCAAGCGGTTAGCCCGGTTATCAACCTGCTCGCAGAAAATAAAATAAACACCGATCATATTATTACACATAAGATGCCGTTCGAGCAAATTCATAAGGCCTTTAATCTTGTCGCCGGATATCAGGATGGTGTGGTTAAAGCACTTGTCCAGGTGAGTTAAAATTATATTTCTATTGTCATGTTCGTATCGGGTTAAATCAGGTTGGGACGATTTTACTTTTTATCAGGAATCATACACATTATGATATCGCTTTCTCATTTGTATCCAATATCCAGGCCCGGGCATCCGGACTATTTTTAAATAAATTGATATTCATGGGTACCCGGTCTTCTGTTATAATTTGCCACATGCGCATTAGACCAAATTGCAGATCACTGGAAATAATAAAAGCCCATTTTGCAGCACCAAAGGATGCTTTATGCCGAACGACCAAATCCGAATTCAGATGCATATCCTTTGATGTAAAGCTACCGAAGTCAAGATCACTATAATCAAAGATGATGGATTTTCCCGGTTTCCAGTCAGGCAGATTAATGATAGACTGAAACGCCGAATTCATTCCTGCTAACTCAACATTACCTTTAAAATGCACCTCAACAACATTTAATTTCTGATCAGATGCGATCTCTAAGTTCACAAATAAATCCTTTCACTCCCGTATAAAATAAGGTTTCAGAGTTTGTATTCTAAAATTATATTCGCCGGGTTGATTTCACATTTACTCTGTAATAGATTAATGTATAACTGCAATTTTGAACATTATCCAATAATAACAATAACAAAAACTGTACCAATAAATTGTAATCCGGCTGAACATTAATAAAAACAATTAGTTGTCTTGTGTTTGATGAAATTTGACTTGACAGGAAAATGTGAACAAAACTTCACATGATGTGAAGTTTTGTTCACATATTGGGTGATTCTACATTGGTTTTTCTATAACTTAGAGGGAAGACTCTGAAAAAATGACATCCAGAGCCCACATTTTTCATATTTTTTTCACTTTTTTATCTTTTTTTGACAATTATTTCAATAATATTCTAAAAAATTTTTATCAAAATCCAAAACAACCGGGAAATATTAAAAAAATGTGAACAAAACTTCACATCATGTGAAGTTTTGTTCACATTTTTTGATCATATAGGCCAATCAAATTATCCTGTAATGGAGATTAACTTTTTGTTTTATAATGTCTTACTCAATTTTCTGTAAAACAGGCACGGTATTGGCAATAAGAGAAGTAAATTGAAGGAGCTCTGAATATGGATTTATTACTGGTTAATCCGGGTACCCGCCAAAAGGGATCTTTGAGTGAGCATCTTGGTATACTCAGTCTAAGTTCTTTTGTCCGCTCAAAAGGGTTTATGGTTGATGTTATGGATATGGCCCTGGAGGATTTGGGTACGATGGATTCCCTTTCATACATAATAAAAATGAACCCTAAAGTACTTGGTGTTTCAATGTTGGATAACACCAAACATCAAGGATTTGCCTTGATTAAAAAATCACGAGAAGCAGGTTATAGGGGCAAAATTATATTAGGTGGGTATTTTGCTACATTTTCTGCAAAAGAAATTCTAAGAGATTTTTCAGAAATAGATTATGTGGTTCGTGGCGAGGGTGAAATAACGCTTATAGAGATTTTAGAATATTTGATTGGAAAAAAGACACAGAACCTCGAAGATATTCAGGGCCTGACGTATCGCAGACAGGGCAATGTTGTGGAAAACCCCGCACGTCCTCTGATTAAGGATCTGGATATACTTCCACCTGTTGATCGTAAATATGCCAGGCTGATACTTGATGGCAGCCGACCTTTACGCGTATACGCCACCCGGGGCTGCTGGGGAGGGTGCACGTTTTGTGATATTATTTCGTTCTATGGGAGTTCTCCCGGAAAACCGTGGCGGCGACGTTCCGCAAAATACCTTGTGGATGAACTGGAGCAATTGGTAAAAATGTATAAAACTAGTGAGTTTATATTCAATGATGACCAGTTTCTTGTTAAAGGTAAAAAGGCCATGGGCTATGTTAATGAGTTCGCCGCCGAAATTAAAGATCGGAACCTGAAGATTAATTTTGATCTTATGTGCCGGACTGATACGGTGAGCCGGCCTGTGATGCATCGGTTAAAGGAGGTCGGTTTAAATCGTGTATTTCTCGGATTGGAATCCTTTGATGAAAATCAATTGCAGCGATTTAATAAGAAAATTTCTGTCAGGCAGAATTTGAGAGCGCTGCGAATCCTTTACCATTTAGAGATTGATGTGGTAGCTTCCGTCATCCTTGCTGATGCTTATACAACATTTTTTGATCTCCTGAGGCAGTTCGCCGTTTTGTATCAGCTAACCCGTCGCTATTTTAACAGCAAAAAATGTCAGATATCGATCAATAAAAAACTTGAAGTGTATAAGGGAGGCAAGGTTTATCAACAATATAAAGATGCCGGGTTACTGACAAAGGATGATTATCTTGAGGGGTATGATTATAATTTAAAATTGCTTACAAATTTCCGGCTAAAACTATTATCAGTAGAGGAAAACCTGAGTAGGGTGATAAGAAAATTCCTGACATCGATTCAGATTAAATTAAAGGCAAAAGATTTACGGCCGGAACTCATAGATTAGCATTATTTTTTTGAATCAATATCAGTTTTACAATTAATTGCTTAACCCATAAACCATCCAGGTTAGAAATAGCCTGACATTTAACCACAAAAGAGGAGATATCTCATGTTGAAGAAAGTTCGTAATCTATTTCGCAGAGTAAAACCAATGGCATTTATTTTTATAACAATGGTTTCAGGTTATCTGGCGATGAGCAAGTCAGTTATGGAAAAAACTATTGAATAGGTTTTCTTGTACTTCCTGTCAGCTATATGATTTTATATTTTACATTTAATTTAGTAAAATTCAATTTAGCTTGACAGGAAGTACTTCTTCTTTAAATTAGAAAATGAGAACTATAGGATTAAATGGTCAGTTTGGAATTAGATAATCTTCATCTTGATAAGTGGTTTCTAAGAAAGAGAATCTTTGTATTATTTCTTATTTTTCTGATTTCTGGTTGCAGTACAGGTGTTACGGAAAATGAAATTAATCAAGGAATCGATTTTTTCCCGGATGGGCTTGACCCGGGAGTTAACTATTATTTTCAAGCGTATCAGATATACTCGCAAATCTATGAGCCCCTGATACAATTATCGGATGATTATAAGACGCTATTGCCCTGTTTGGCAGAATCATGGTCGACTTCAGAAGATCATTTACATTATACATTCCGGTTGCTCCCGAATGTGTATTTTCATGATGGCGTACGTTTAGGAGCAGAGGATGTTCAATTTAGCTTTTACCGACAGATAGATCTTAGATCTGAGAATCCTTTGTTTAGCTTGATTGATACGATTTCCGTATTAGATTCATTGTCATTAAGGATTAGTCTGAATTATCCCTACTCACCCTTTCTCTATTCCTTGGCATCCCCAAACGGTTTGCTTGTGATGTCAAAGACATCGTTATTAAGATATGGGGATAAGATTGGAAAACATCCGGTTGGTACCGGACCATATTTTTTAGATGAATGGGTCAAGGATAAATATATCTCTCTTCAATCATTTTCTCAATATCGTGAAGCGGTACCGATAGCTCAAATAAACTATGTATATCCTGATATAACATCTGAATCAGAAGTTTTATTTAAAGAAGGTAAATTGGATATTCTTTATATGGTAGCCGGGTATTGGCTCGATCGGTTAAAATGGTTAGGTCAGGTTAAATATCATGTACAAGAACCGACAAATACATTATTTATGGGTTTTAATTTAAAAAATTATCCCGTTGACAACATTTTTGTTCGTAGAGCCATCCTCATGTCTATTGACTTGAAAAGAAGCATTTTAGTTACCAATCGGGGAAATGCAATAGCCGCTGAAAGACCATTACCTACAATTTATGGAGGCTTTGAGGATCTGAAACAGGCGGATTTTAACCTTGATGAAGCAAGACGCTTATTAAATAGGATTGGATTTAAAGATGGACTTGCTTTAAATTTTTATGTACCTGAGTACAGTTTAAGTAGAAAAACAAAAATTGAATTAATTAAAAATCAGATGGCAAAAGCTGGTATAAAAGTAAATGTTAAATATTTTGGTACTTTAGAATCATATCATATGGCCATCAAAGATGATCAATGTCATCTGTTTCTGGATGGCTATGGATCTGAAATGATCGGTGATCCGGGGAATTTTTTATATGCTTTATTTCATTCAAAATCTAAGAATAACAGAATGGATTATTGCAATAGACGAGTGGATGAATTGATTGATGAGGCCTTTAAGGAAGCCGACGATCAGAAACGGCATGAACTTTACCACCAGGTCGTTCGGATTGTGTTGGCTAATACCCCAGCGATATTCAGTGCCCATGTAAAATCACATTTTGCCTATAACTCACAAAAAATAGAATCATTAGCGGTAAGTCCCTATGAATTTATCTATTATCACCGCCTGAAATTACGCAACTAAAATGACTGTAAAGACAAATATAAAAGAACTCGTCCCCTTTATGCGGCGGGTTAAACTGCAGCCGAAAATCTTTATTTATTTTGCCACACTGGTAGTTCTGATATTGATTTTTGTTTCGACGGCAGTTTTCTATTTCCAAAAACAAATGCTTGCCCGGCAGGCACAGGAAAAAGCCTTTAGTCTGGCGGAAACCCTGGCCTATACCAGTTTAAATGCGATACTCCTGGATGACTACAGTACCCTTCAGCTTTTAATTGACAGTATGATTGAAAGCCCGGACGTCGTTGCCATTGCTATCCTTGACACGAATGGCCGTGTTATCGCTGCCGATATTCCGGAAAAACGTGGAGATATATATCTGGACTCTTTAACTGTCAAAGCCCTGGCTTCAGAAACAGCCTTGCTGCAAAAACAAATACTCCCCGATGGGCGGGAAATTTGGGATACCGCCGTGCCAATCGCAAATTTTAACGACCGGCTTGGAACATCACGTATACGGTATAGTGTTGAAGATACCTATGCCGGTTTGTTCAATACGATATTATTGATTGGGCTGTTGGCGATCCTTATCAGTCTTATCTTTTCCTATACCCTGGCAAGATCCATTTCGCGACCGGTCAGGCAAGCGGCCGGGTTAGCTGAAGCCTATGGACGTGGCGATCTTGAGGCTACATTAACGTTAGAAAGAGAGGATGAGATCGGAGATCTGGTGCGATCCCTGAATAAACTCTCTTCGGATCTAAAAAATATGATCGAAGAGAAGATCTCCAACGAAAGTCTGATAATGATAGGTGAATTTGCGGCCTATATTATTCATGATCTGAAAAACCCGCTTAGTGGGATTCATCTCCTGGCTGATGGTATGCATCGTCGCATCGATGATAAGGACCCGCTTAAAAAGTATTCCACTGAGATCCTGTTGGCTACGCAAAAACTGGAAGATTTTATCGGTAAAACGCTTGATATTGCACGATGGACAAAAATTACAACAAAACCCCTGCGACTGAATGATTTAATTGAAGAAGAGGTGAAGGCCATTCAATATAAATCAATCCCGGTCAAACGAAATTATGATCCGGTTATTCCTGAAATACAGGGCGATTACCAGCTGCTTAGTATGGCAATTCGTAATCTACTATGTAATGCAACCGAAGCGATCGTAGACGATGGTGTTATTAACATCGAGACTAAAAGAAACGGATATGAAACGATTATTAAGATATCGGATTCAGGCGTGGGAATTGCTGATGACCGTATCAATAAAATTTTCAGACCTTTCTTCTCCCAGAAAGAACAGGGACATGGTCTTGGTTTGGCGATGGTTAAAAAAGCCATTATTCTGCATCAGGGCCGGATTGAAGTGAAAAGTGAGGAAGGTGTGGGTTCACAATTTATTATCACGCTCCCGGACCTGCACTAGGTTGTAAGTACCCTCAAAATTGTGGTTAACATGAAATGTATTTCTCACGCAAAGACGATGTCATCCCGAAGGGATCTTCCTAAATGAAACGTCAATCTGAACAATCTGGAAGATTCCTGCAGAATGACAAGTGTAAAAATAAAGCCTTTACGTCTCGGCGAGAGGAAAAATGGGCTTGATAAAATTAAGGAAATCTATTGGGATACTATTGAAAAGGTAAGATTAGATGTATCAAATATTAGTTGTTGATGATGATCAGACAATGCTCCGGGGAATAGAATTAAATCTGGAAGATTATGAAGATTACAAGGTTTACACGGCCTCTGATAAAAAGAAGGCCTTAAAACTCATTGAAACGAAGGAATTTAATCTGGTTTTATCAGATCTGATGATCCCTGAGCCCAGTGATGGGCTTGAAATCGTAAAAAGTGCCCGAGCCCAATGGTATCAACCCTCAATTTTGGTCATGACTGCATTTGAAACGGTTGAAAATGCCATTAGTACGATGAAAGCCGGGGCTGATGACTTTATTGCCAAGGGATTTAGCCTGGATGAACTTTCATTCCGGATCGACAGTCTTTTAAAAAATAAAGAAAAGATTGAAAAACTCGAATTTGAAAATCGCATACTTAAGGAAACGATTCAGCAACAATTCTCAGATTATAAGATCGTGGGCGAATCATCAGCGATAAAAGAATTAAAAAACAAGTTAAAGAAAATTGCAGCAGATGGAAAATCTACCTGCCTAATACATGGCGAAAGCGGTACAGGAAAGGACCTGGTTGCCAGAAATATCCACATGATGAGCCCGCGTAAGAATGGACCTTTTGTACCGATTAACTGTGCAGCTATACCTGCTAATTTAATTGAGAGTGAATTCTTTGGCCATGAAAAAGGGACATTTACCGGCGCCTATTCTACCCGTCAGGGAAAATTTGAAATAGCCCGCAATGGAATTATTTTTCTTGATGAGATCGCAGAACTTCCTCTGCCTCTTCAGGTAAGGTTATTA
>SDBT01012175.1_pt1 | contig 13820 bp, 13 predicted proteins | sample 2277101 | NCBI WGS metagenome assembly SDBT01 (sample SAMN10404973, study PRJNA504765) | marine sediment metagenome | isolation source: marine sediment core GS10_PC15, 103 cmbsf | place: Arctic Ocean: Southern Knipovich Ridge | collected 2010
ATCTAATGTTTTCATACTTCCGTCTGGACTTTGCATAATTCTTTCCTTTAAGTTTTTACGAGTTTATATTTCCTATTCAACTTCTCTGCAAGCTGAGTAATCACGTCCCGCATAGTAATAACGGTATTCGGTTTCATTGATTGCCTTACAGCTTCCAGTCGGATTATCTCGTGTGCCCTATCATCAACTTGTATTGGTTTGCGTTCCATTTATTTTTACCTCAAAAAAGCAGGTGATACTAAATCGTAATTTCCTTTTGGTGCGCCTTCGAACTGAACAGTGTAAGTATATCTAAGCCTTGGCATTGGGATGATAACGCCTTGTGCCCCTTGAAACAACCAAGGCCTATCAAGATTAAAAGGCTTGCCACTTGCACGAAAATCGTTTTTAGGAAACACTAACTGTCTCATATCGGCCTCACTTTCTACTGTAAAGTTTACACTGTATACTCGGCTTTTGCAAGATAAATCTTGAAATTATTTATTGAACCACAGACTTGTTTTGCCTAACCCCCTGATATGAAACGACTTAACGCTTGAAAAAAAACTTCACTTTCCCCACTAAATCTTGTCCACCCCATCAGCAATTTCGTCGGTTTCTAATTTTAGCCGGTCGATTGTACGCTTAGTCTCCAGATAATCATTGTCCAAGAAGCCTGTGCGCAGAGCCGATACGCACTTCTCTAAAGTGTTGAGAATACCAGTACATAAAAAGGCAAGGCGCGCTCTTTCAGTATCAGAGGTCACGAGAACGCCCTGACTATAAAGCCTGTGAGTGCAGACGATAAGGCCATCATTAAAAATGTGCACCACAGAGGGGGACGGTAGGCGAGAGCCTTTTTAAGCTCGTCAACGCCTTTACAGAGGCCTTGAATATCTTCTTCGTTCCTTGTTATTCGTGCTTCGTGGTCAGCTGTCATTGTTGTTCCTTTCGCTTAGTTTCTTATCCTTATACATATATCAAGTAGTTCAGATGTTACCTTCTTTTGTTTGTCCAACAGAGCGACCTGCGTCCTCAGCAACTCCAATTCTGCGTTTGTAAACTCTATAGTCTTAGTGAAGTCTTTACCCCATTTGAGCTGACTCTTGCCGTCAGTAACCGCACCCTCGACCTCGCCCTTCTTTATTTCCTCTTGAGACAAAATAGCTTTACTGGATATGTCCTTTGCTATCGTCAGGGTAACTATGTCACCTTCCTGGGGTATAAGATGATTAACTACTCGCAACCTGTCCCCGATGTTTAATTTCATCTTTCGGGTTTCTGTTTGCTCGGCCTTGTTCTGTTTGGCTTTGGGCTTGCTCATTGCTTTCTCCTATAAGTCTTGTAATGTGGTTAATTTATCGTTCAGACCGGATACAGTATCGGCCTGGCTTGTAATTGTTTTTAGCTTCCTCAGTAGTCGAACCTTTTTCTTGTTCAGCTTACTTCTCATATAAGACTTCGACTTTTCAATATCTCCGTCAAACAAAACCTCATCAGTCATCTTGACAATAGCCTTGCTGTCATTGAAGCCTAAAGCCATCTGCTCAGAAGGTGTCATTGCAATCAATACCAACTGACCCGTGAACCGTATGCGAACCGGCTGACCATCTTCCAGAATCTTATTTACATTCTTAGATATTTCAGTGAATACTTCCACAATAATGTTCCTTACAGGCTTGAGGCTTCGCTTCGTAGCCGTACTCAATCTGGATTAAGCATCTTCCATTCCACATCTTACAATAGCCTTTTACTGGTTCGTATAAATTTATCAAATGATACCTCTGTTTCCAAGTCAGTTTCGCCTGAGTCCACATATCTTCCGGTCGGCAGCAGTCTCCACAATGCTCGCACATTAAGTACCTTGTCCCAATTTATCTGATAAGTACATCAAATGGTAATTAAACACTCTGGCATCACTTCCAAAATCATCTGTCGCTCCGCCCTCGGAAGCGTCTGCATCACGAAAAATCCTAATTAAGACTACGTCCATAGGCTCGAATCCTGTGGTTATTAAGTGTATTTCTGCACTACTGTGTATCTTTTTGTCGTTAGCTGGCGTTCCTGTCGCCAGGGCAGTATTGACAATAACTGTTGTTGTCCCCGCTCCGAAATCAAAATTATCTCCTATAGATTGCTTTTTGTATTCAACTCCCCAAGTTACATTTTTAGCAGACGCTGGAGCGGTATCCACGAAAAACTCAACGTGCAAATGTATTTCACCTGCTGATGCGTACACGTGTGGTATTTCCCAATGGATATGCACGCTTTCATCATTTGTAGAATCATAATCGTGTATAGGAAAATTATCTTCATCACTATCGGCTGGCCCGACCCCACCTTTTTTGACTGCATCCGGCTCAAAATCAACACTTCTCAATACCCTCGCTGTACCAGCCATTGTCTGTAGTCCGTCAGCTTCAAATTGAGTGTAATTTGTAACTACATCGCCAACCCTGAACACACCGTCTGCACCTGCAGTCGCACCAGTTCCGCCCGTACCTAAGATGATAAAGTAATCACCTGCGTCGCCGCCATCAGCTCCTTTGGTTCCATCGCCGCCATCTCCTGTTGTTATCGTTGCTCCGCCGCCGCCACTGACATTTCCAGCTGCGCCTGTTATTCCATTAGCCGCTGTTAAATCCAAAACGTCAGCAGCATCAACTCCGCCAGCAGGTGTGATACCCACGCCCAAAATCTCACCGGAAAAATCAATAACTACTGATGGCGCAGTTACCTTACCAAAACTCGTATCACCACCTAAAGCTGAATTTCCACCATCTGATAGAATTGCCCAATTCGTAGTACCTACAACAGGTTCTTGAATCTTCAAAGCGCAATATGTATCTACTGTAAGACCGACTGAACTGTCTACGACTTCAATGAGATGGCCAAAGAGATTAGTTACGGTCAGATTATTGCAACTGCTACCAAATTCATTTAGCGGGTACATTGCAATCAGATTCGTAATTGTTCTGGCGTTGGTTCCATCAAGGAAGTTATTTCCCTGTGCACCAATAGCTGTTGTGATTGAAGGTGCAGAACCGCCCGAATCCCTGTACCCACCGAAGAAACCTGCTAAATAGCCAGCGTCTCCGTCAGCTTCAATCCAAGCACTGAAAGCCTGCCGACTACCACCGGCCGCACTCAAATACTTGTCATTGATTATCAAACCAGATAACGAACCACCGGCAGCGGGATACTCAAATACACTCGCTCCGTTGGCTTGGAATCTCACTTGAGCCACTTGGCAGTCAAGCCTGTCCTCAGACTCATCCCAAAAGAATTTTCTACCAGCAGTTGCACCATAAAAGATAACATCATGCCCTGTACCATCGACACCTACGGTCAGTGTGCCAAGCAAAGTCAGAGCGCCAGAGGCAAGGGTTAGAAGGTCTGAATCACCGGAAGCACCAATAGTTCCAACTGTCGTCAGGTTCCCGCCTGTGATAGACATTGTGCCGTCTGTTAGAGTCGCACCCTGTATCGTAGCATCAGAAGTTATCGAACCAACGTCTGTGATATTTCCAGAAGCATCAAGGTCAAACGCACCGGCTGCCGCTGTAAAACTGCCGTCTGCAAACCTGATGTAGAAGTTACCTAAATCATCACCTGCCGACTGAGCACTATCGCTGAAGGACATAAGCCAATCAAAGAAACCAGTAGCATCAGAGACATACTGGTATCCTGCTGTAGCAGAACCCCCTGAAGCGCCCCCTTCCCATATAGTAACCCCACCCCTACGAGCGGCAGGCGGGGAAGCGGGATGCCCTACTAACGTCAAGCCCACATTTGCAGTTTCGTCATTATTAACTGTAACGCCATCTGCAAATACTCCATTTCCTGTAGAAATAATCGTCCCACCTGTAACATTACCTGTAGTTGAAATAGCGGTATCTTGAAAATCAAATCTGTTTTCGCTTTCGTCAAAAACTATTGTCGTACTGTTTGTTGAGCCTAAGAAACTCATTACAGAATCAGTGGCGGCTCCGGCATCGCCCATTGTAAATAAATGCCCCTGCATTGTTATATCGTCAGTGGAAGTTATCTGCTCAGCGGTGAGCGTGCCTGCGGTTAAAGTGATAGAAGCTGTGTCTAAAGTATAGACATCACCTGCGAAGGTGTCGAAGTGTACCGCAAATGGGTCTCGTAATGAGGTTACTAACATTTATTTTTCACTTAAAAACTCAATACTATTTTCTATTGTCGATAGGTTAGACTCAAACAAACTAAACCTTAATACCCTTAACTTCCTATCACCGGTTTCTTTGATTATATCTGATATAGAATTTGCTTTAGTTGCAAAGCTGTTAAGTTTCCTGAGTACCTGTTCTTCTCTTCGAGACAATCTTTTCTTTTTAGATTTTGTATTAAGTTCTCTGCGCTTCTCAAACAAAGCAAATACCCGTTCTGAAAATTCCTGTGGGCTTTCAACATCGCCAAAAGTAACTTCACGAATAATCTTAATTTTGCTATCTATTAACGCCGGTCTTAAAAACTCCTGAACCGGCGCAAGAATAGGTAACTGTGAAATCCTTGCACCAAATTCATAAGATGACTTTATGGCTTTTTCTATATCAGCCAATATCTTTTCTTCGAGTTGTTTATTAAATTCCTTATCTGCCCTTGTGATTTCTTCAACAAACTCATCAGTTAAACCGGCATCGGCAATAGCCTGCGAAACAGCTACTATTGCATCAACGCCTGTTTCAAGAACATCTATAGCAGGCAAATCAAATGTATTTCGGTTCCAATTATACCCTTCACCGGAAACCCTGTCGGCTATAAGTTCGCCAATTCTAACGGCAAATTTCCCGACCTTGCTTAGTTTGACTAAGTTCTTACCAGTGTCTTTAGCAACTTCTGCTAATAGGTTTTCACGTTCTCTTCTGTCGTCAAACTTAAATATACCAAATGCTGCAAGAATTGGTGTGATAAGACCGGTTCCAATTGCCCATCGTAATCCATTTTTCCATACAGATACAGAAAATGCCGATACCATAACAGAAGCTATGTCTGCCGTTAATGCTCTCTTATCGGTAGCAGATTTAGGACTTTTAGCAAAAGCGTCGGTTGCTCGTATGATAATATTTTCCTGAGCTTCTAATGCTGTCCTGAAAATGAAAAGCTGTCTCTCTAAAACATTCGGATTAGATAATGACACTGACCTATCAAGCATATCAAAAGCAGGTTGTGTTTTACGTCCGGCAAACTCAATTCGTCTGGCAGCAGCAAATCTAACTTTCTTTGACGTTGGGTAACTTTGAACACCAGATAAATCGTCAGTTAAAGACTCTAAGTCGGCAACGGTCTCACCATCCCATTCAAAAACACTTACATTTTTACCATTGCGAACAGTAGATAGAATCTCTCTAACGATAGCTTTGTGTCCATTACCAAAGGCTTGCTTATCACCAAACACCAAACCCCTCAAAGCTTTGTTGGAAATCTTTTTAGACTTGTCAAAGAGCATCGTACTAAATGCTTCACTGGCTGCGCTCGTGCCGACTTCAACACTAACTCTCCTACCCTTCCACCTCAAAGCAAGTAAAGCAGAGTCCTCTTCCATCCCTGCTATGTAACCACCTCTAATAAAAACCAGAGGTCTGCCATAAACAGGATTAACCTCAGCGAAAAATGCGGGGAATGACATTGCCTGCGTGCCTATGGTGCTTACCCTAAAACCGAGTGCCGAAACGGTAACGCCCCTTTGCAACACACCACCAAAGACTTCTAATGTACTCCGGCTTGTAGTAACACCTTGTGTACGTCTTAGGATAGTAATCATATTATTAAGTTCAAGCTCCCTACCGGCAGCTTTCATAGCAGTTTGGAAACGGTCGCTACTAACTAATATCCGAGCATTACGCAAGGGTATTGCCATTTGCAAAGCAGCGTCGGATTCAAGACCACTTAGGAAGTCGTCAGACCATCGTTCTAATTTGAGTCTTGCCGTTCCGCCTGTTCGTGGTAAATACTGTCCCTGTTGTTCTGGTGGTACTGATATATCCTTACCGCCTTCGACTCTTCTTGGTAATGCTCTTGGACGTGAAGTATAGAATGGGTCTCTTGCAATCTGGTATCCGTTTAATGTTTCAAATACTTCATCTATCGCTATTGCTCTATCTGGAGTCAGTTTGTTCGTCCAATCAGCGATACCTTTTAGAACAAGGTCATCACGAACAATTTTCAAAGCTTCTTTTAGTTCGGCAAGTCGGTCAATTCCTTCGGGATAATCAATCTGTACACCTTCAATCGACCAACCTTTTGTCGTTAATATCGCTCTTAGATTGTCAGGGCTCCTCGAATGAAGTTCTAATTTGACAAGAAAATCTTTATCAACCTCAATTTCTTTGCCGCCTAAAGTAACTTTAACCTTTTCTGTTATCTGGTCAAAATCAGTAAACCCAATTTTCTCGAATTGGTCTGCCGAAGCATCAATCCACCCAATGAGTTTCTCAGCAGTTTTCCTTAATCCCTCGTGCAGGTCAGTATCGAGAATCTGTTTCATCACGGTAGAACCTGGATTAGTTGATAATTGTACTAATGTATCAAGGTGTGCGTCATCCAACTTTAAGACTTTCTTACCAAATTCAACTGTCTTTTCCAGTTTGCCTTTTTCTATTTTAATGACTTTTCCTGTCGGCGCAATCTCTTCTTCTGTGATAGTTTTTATTGCACCGTCAAGAGGTTTGAGTCCTCGCTTGGTTAGGAGCTTGCCTTTGAGTTTGGCGTTTTGAACTAACTGCTGTAGAGACTGTATAATCAGCCTTATGTCACCAGTGTCAATTTCGGCTATATTCTTCTGTGTCAACAGGTTTAACTGCCTGACACGCTCGTCAGGTAGCCTTAGAGCAGCCTCAACGTCTTCATTCAACCCTTCAAGGCCACCAGCCAGTTCAGACGACAATCTTTGAGTAATCTGTTGCAAAGACTTTAAGTCAGCCCCCAAGAGTTGTTCTCGCCCCTTACGAGCCTTGACGTCGAGTTCCCCAAAGGTTTTTACTTCTTCTAGTGGTGGTTTAAGTTGAGTGGATATTTTCTTGAGGCTTATCTCGTCTATTATCTCAATCAGCTTTTCACGCTGTGGAGAGGGTATTTTACCAAGCCTGACCTTGCCAAGTCGATTATTCGATTCAATATCCTTGATTGTGCTACGCAACTCACCTATTGCTATCTTGCGTTCAAATCTCTCAATCCCAACTTCGACTTCATCTGTGAGCTTTTGCAACCCATTGAGGGTCTTAACCTTATTTGCTCTATTGATAAAAGCCGGTCTGACCTCCTTTGGTATTGCCGTTATCATAGAGATAGCATCATTGCGCAAAGATTCCTTGAACTCAGTAGCTTCTCTAATTTTCGCAATTTTAGCTTTAGACCCCTCAATGGTCTGCTCCAGCTTAATACCAGTAGTCTCTTTTAGTTTTGCTAATGCCTCTTCTGTTTTGGCAACCTCAACAGTTTTGGTCTTTGCAAGTTCTACTTTTTTATCAGCTTTGAGTTGTTTTATTTGTGTTTTGAGAGTAGCTATTTTCTTTTCCGAAGCCTGAATCGACCTTGCAACTTTAGGGTCTGAAATCACCCTGATATTTACATCTTCACCTGTGATGAGATTCGACTGTTGCAATGACAAAGCCTCTGCCTTAGTGAGTATTTTCGTAGGTGCAACAGCAGCAACCTTTGCAGCTTTAACTGCTAACGCCTTGGCCGCTTCAACTACTAAGGCTTCTTTGGTCTTTGCCGCAGCTTTACCAATAATCTTAGCTGGTTTTTCTATCTCTGCAAAACCTAAACGAAAACCAGTTGGAGCTATCCTGCGTGCAGCCGCTATCGGCGGTTCGACCCTTAAAGCTATTAGGCGGTTTTGCCTTGCAACTTTTAATATATCCGCCCAATCAACTTTACTAACTTGCGGAAACTTTTGAGCTAATCTCGTAGCTTGCAACTTAACTGGTATATCCTCAATAAAGGCAATAGCTTTACTAAGGATAGCTCCAGTCAGAGCACCAATGCCAGTGGCTAACGCAACTCTTTGGGTTCGTTCCGCAAAAGTCTCACCTATTTCAGGGGCTTGCAATAACTCAACTAATCCAGCTTTTGTACCAACACCAATAGCAGCCTTAACTGTTTTAGATAAACCTACAAAGACTCTTGCCTTTGATGGGTCTGGTATGAGTGCGAATTTGATTAAGTCTGCTATAATTCCGCCTGATTCTGCGCCTATTTGAGTTAATAGAGTCGGGTCTTGTGCAACAACCTGCTCCCGAACTCGTGCTACTGCGCGAATCCAGACGGATTCAGAGCCTTTTGGTAATCCTAATAACGCTTCTGTTGGACTCAATCCTTTTCGACTTGTAAACTCTGGTAGATTCCCTGCAAGGGTATTGAAAAAGTCTGTACCTATTAAAGTAATAAGTGGCTTATCTCTTATCGCTTCTATAACATCAGGTATTGTTTCTTTAATCCTAATCTCATCATTTACAGTTTGAAATAGATTCTCTTCAAACTCAAGTGGATTATTCGTAATTGCTTCTTTTATAACTCTAAGGTCGTCAACTGAAGCGGCTCTGATAATATCAGCTATTTCAGGTTTGGGCTTTGGCGGTATATCTTTAGGGTCAAGAACTTCGGGTATCTGCACAAGACTTTCAAGAGGGTCTTTTCCTATCGGCTGCTCTATCCCCAAAAAACCTTTAACTACTCCAACTTGTTCTTTACGCTCTAATTCTATCGACTCTTGTAATGTCGGGACTTTATCGCCACCCGTTATACCAAGCTGGTCTAAAACGTGGCGTGGTATGAACTGGCCTTCATCTCGCCACCAAATATCCAACCTCTTTTGTTGTTCAACTTCCGTAGGCGGGATTAGAGAACCTACGCCAATGTTCTTATTAAGCGATTGCTTTGCCTGCTCAACTTTATCTGATGTCCAGTTTGTATCTAACTTGTCTCTAACGCCAATAGGTTGAATCCAAGACAGACCTGTAGGCGGTCGTGGTATCGGAGCTTCGGAAGGGTCAAACTCCGTTTCGGTCGCCAAAAAATTGTCAAGTTGTTTATCTGTTATCATCTACCTAACAACCTATCTAATTGAGTTATTGCAAATCCTCGAAGCAACTTTTTGCCCAAACTTCGTTTATCTTTTCCCTTTTTCCTTTTTATATTATCGCCGTCCCGCTCAAAGATACCAAGTCTTATTGCTTCGTCCATAATATCTTTAGCCCCATCTGTTTGACCTTCTTTGCGTAATGATTCCACTATTTTAGTTATCGCATTTTGTTGTTCTTCAAGGTTCTCGGCTAATTCCAACTGCCTTGCCGAAACTGCCCTGAGTTGTTGGCTTTCAGTAAGTGCGAATTTCTTTATCAGTCTATCAACTTCTATATCAACTTCTTCTTTTGTAAAATCACCTTCTCTAAACTTGTCGTTTAGTTCAATAACTGCTTTATTGGCGAAATCTTTTAATATCTCTTCAGCTTCTTCGGCAGGGAAGAAACTCGGTTGTTTTTCGATAGCGTCTCTCAACTGGTTCTCACGTTCCGAAAGTATGTCATTTTGTCGCTGCGCAATAACATTTTCAGCCTTATCGCCTGCTGCAAAGATATTGTTTATGAATTGTTTGTTATCCGCTGGATTTATAGGGTCTGTTATTTCGGCATATTCGTCCAGCCCTTCATCTACTGTAATATCGTTATTGAGAACTCGCTTCTTAATTTTCAACGCTTTTATTCTTGTAGTGTTTGATGTAATAACTTTATTACTTGTAGTTGAGTTCCACGTACCAAAGAAAGACGTTATCGCCTTAGTAGCTCTTATACTATCTTCAGCAGAAATGTTGGGGTCAATATCTATTGCATCAATCATATCGTCAAGATTAGTAGCACCGTCTCGGATTTGGGAAAAACTATCTTTTATAGCTGCATCAGCAGCGAGTTTGGAATCGTCAACCTTTTTAGCCTTTGCTGATTTAGCAAACTTTTGTATATCTACCAAATCTTCACCTGTAAGATTAGCAAGAGTTGGGGTTGTTTTTCCCGTAGCCCTCAACTCTCTTTCGGCTTTCATCTCTGCCTCAACTGCTTCAGGGAATATACTTGCTTGATTTCTTTTAGCAGCAATCGCATCTTTGTTCCTACCCTCTTGACCGGCTTTAACCGCTGCACTTAAAATAGACCTTGCCTCGGCATCATCCCAAAGGGTAGGTGCTATCTCGCCGAATCTTTTTATTGAATCGGTCTTGTCTTGTTCGTTTCCAGACCTGACGGCTTCGGTAACGTCTAAAATCACAGCCCCTCTTGTATCGTCAGCTTCTCTTCTGGTTTCGGCGATTAGCGAATTAGAAAATGCCCCTCGTGAATTAGCTTGAAATTGAGCATTTACAAGAATACGCCTATCGTCAGAGAAATCCAATTGTCCTATCCGACTCTCTGCTCTGGCCAGACGTTCCTGTAAGTCTTTTGGCCAAGTTGTAGTATCGGCATTAGTCTCTCTAAAAGCTATATTCTCTTTTACGGCTTCGTCTACCAACGAGTTAGCCGTAACAGCCGACCTTGTATCCGTCATATCTCGACGTTTCTGCTGTATTCTTTGGACTTGCTGGCCAACTTGTAACAACCCCTGCCCAATCGCTGCACCGACCTGACCTTCACCTGTCCTTACGTCTATATTAGCGCGAACGGCAGTTGATGGAGTAAAGCCTAACCTTTGTCTTGCCCGTACTATTGGAAATTCTGACATAATTCTCCTTATGCAAATGCAAACGAACTTGACGCAGATTGGTCTAATGTCGATTTAAGAGGGTCAACACCGCCTCCGCCGGCACTTAAACCAATGCCAAGCGATGCTAACTGTAAACCAAACCCGATATTAGCCCTTCTCGCTGCGCTCTTGCCACGCTGTCTGGCTAACTGACCTTGCAAACGGTCGAGTGTAGCTTGAGACTTTAATCTGGCCGAAGCTACACTACCTTCAAAACCAATTAGTAGATTCTCAAGTTCAAGTGCTTTCGCTTGCTCAAGTTCAAGGTCAACGGCTACTGGACTACCCGCTCCGCCGGCTGCGCCTATCTCTGCCTGCAAACGACTCTTAATTCTCTCGGCTTCTTTTTCAGCTTGAATCTGTTCAAACCCAGACCTCAAGAGTTCCGCCTTAGCTTGTTGTTCGGCAACTTCGGCATTACGTTCAGCAATGTTCTGGGCAGACTTGCCTTCAGCCCTTAACCCTTTAGCTCCGCTTAAACTCTCGAATAGTCCACTCATCACATAATCCTTGAATATAAATACGCATCACTTTTATCCGGACAGGACTCTCTCATTAAACCTTCCCGTTCAAATCCGAAATATTCTATCATCTTAATAGCCTGCGGAAAGTCTGTCCTTATAGCAGCTTCCGCACGATGAAGATTATTCTTAGCTATCAGCTCATCCGTCTTGTCTCGTATGGCATATAACGCCCTGACACCGTGTATGCCGTGCTTTTTACACTCAGAGGTCAACATAAGCCATAATAACCCTACACCTTCCCAGCGGACTTGTAGACCCCCTACGGCGACTATCTTATCTTCGTATATCACAGTGTATGTATTATCATCTGGCACTTCCATATAAGGGTAGTTCTTGACCGCACCCTCAAAAGGATTTTGTCTTACATAATCCAAATCTTCTTGTGTCGCCTGACGATAAATCATCTGCCTGTTTCATCCAATCTTGCTACTATCGCCCTCACCGTTAATGGTGTTGGGTCGGTAACATTACTGGTACTACCACTTGAAATTAAAATACTATCCTCAATACTAAAACCGGCGTCTAGATGAACAGTAACATCGCCGGTAAATAAACCGTCAATCTCACCATTATCTTCCAGTTCCGGTAAAGTCAAATCTACATCAAACTGATTAGTAGAATCCACACCAAAAGAGACGTTTTTAGAATCAAGAATACTCAAAACCAATTCCGGTATCTTCTTAATCGTACCGTGAGACGAACCTGCACTCGTCTCAGTATCAAGTCTCATAGGTTTGACAAAAGGCGTAAATGGTAAACCTACGTGAACCACAGAGGCAGCCGTAGATAAAGTTATCTGACCACTGGAAACAACCTGTGGAGTTACCACCTCACCGTCAGCTAAGATAGCGACCGTCTCGCCGTCTAAATGGTCGAGTCCGGTTATTTCAGTTGCGGGTGTAGAGTCATAAATAACCCCACAGTCAACAAAGTGAGCGTCATCTTCGTCTGTGATTCTACGTACCGTCATTCGCTCAATACAAGTTACAGTCCCACCGGAAATATCTCTTTCGGTAGATAGCCATACCTCATCTTCATTCGTACCTGGTATGATTGCACCAGACCTCACATCTCCGTCAGTAGGATGGTTGGCGTAGGCCAAGACGTTTTGGTCTCTCTGGTAGGTGAATGAATGTAACGTACCGTCAGTCATACCAAACCAGATTATAGATTCGGGATTCTCCTGATGAGAAAGCCATGTAATAGTAGAGGTTGCGGTCATGTGTTCTGCGAGTACCGTAATCTCATTGACTACGTACTTCTGCTCTTGAGAATTAAAGCCAAATTCCATTAACTTCTTTTGTACGAAATCTACGAATATAATTGCGTTATTTATCTTCACACCCTGAATATCGGCAGAACCGAATCCTGATTGTTCCTCTAAAGTAAAGTTTGACGGAGTTAAGACCGTACCGACCTTATTACTTTGTAACGTCCACGGCTTACCTGTAGTACCGAAGACTATAACATTATCAACGGTATCTACCCACATAATCTCATTACCAGTAGTTAAGAATATAGAGAACGGATCTGCATTAAATAACCCTTCACCGAAATCTTCATAATCGCTAACTTCGCTCAACCAGCCACTTTGCCTACCTGCGTAGACGGCTCTATCATTAAAGAACACAATCGACTTAGGATAGCCCTGCACACCACTCCACGCACCCTCAGCCCACCGTAAGGTCGTATCAGCAGACGTACCACCCATTAAGGCTAAAACAGTACAAACCGCCGTTGTGGTGTTTGTTATAGAGTCTATCCTGACTATACCCTGTGTGGTGCTTGTATTAGCCGTAAGGTCTGCACTAAAAGCGGCAGACATTCCAGCTTCAGTAACTATCTTGAACTGGACGTTGTCTTCTCTTTCAGTTGATGTAAACTGAATGTTTCTATCACCGTTTGCTATGAAGGTTCTAAATACCTCAAATCCGTTACTCGCCTGCTGTCTTTGGATAGTAGCCGTTCCAGTCCACGTACCGTGAGTATTGAACGTCCAGTTACCTTTTATGTCTAATGCAGAACTATCAGAAGCACCGGTAGTGGAGACCTTAGCATCGGTGAGACTTCTCGGATGGGTCAATTCAAACAAAGCCCCTATATGACCAGACTCAAAATGAGCAACTGACGAAATCAAAGTACCGACAGCGTCCTTAGTCAGCGTTCCGGTATACTTCATAGTAACGCCATCGCCGTTTAGTATATCGTTTCTGATTAGGAACGGGCCTTTAGTAAACGTTATAACGTCTAAGGAAAAAGTCGTTACTGAAGTTCGTGAAAGTTTCCTCGGCTTATATTCCGGATGGGTAATCCAAATCACATCGCCAACCTGTCTGAAGTTTAGTTCCGGTAAGTCAGCTTCAAGATAGGGAGTCGCTATTGGCGCACCATCACCGTCAAGTAGAGCACCGTCAAAGAAGAAGCTGGCAAACAAATTGCCAAACTCCATCATATACGCTACGGTGGAACTGAACTCAAATTTTACCATTCTTGTGGCCATTATGCGTAAGTCCCGTCCTCGTTACTTATTGCTATCAATTCCGTACCTGGCCTTTTCTC
>SDBT01012176.1_pt1 | contig 13820 bp, 17 predicted proteins | sample 2277101 | NCBI WGS metagenome assembly SDBT01 (sample SAMN10404973, study PRJNA504765) | marine sediment metagenome | isolation source: marine sediment core GS10_PC15, 103 cmbsf | place: Arctic Ocean: Southern Knipovich Ridge | collected 2010
TGCGAAGTTCAAAAATCTTCGAGCGGAGATCCACTGGGGACTGCATGAATTACTTCCCGACTTAGATCTTCCCGTCGATCGTGAACTCACAACGCAGCTCATGGCCATAAAGTACAAGGTGAACTCAGCCGGACAGATTGTGATTTTACCGAAAGAGGAAATCAAGAAAAAGCTCGGAAGATCTCCGGACCAGGCCGAAGGGATTATCTATTCACTCGCAAGTATAAAAGCCCAAAGTGAGGCAAAAATCTGGTGAGGTGATGAATGTGGCCAGTTAAACAGATAAAAACATTTATCGGAAAATTAAGGTTAAAACAAAATCCCGTCTTTCGCTCAATGATGATGGGGCTGGGCGGGAGTCCCATTTGGTCAGATGAGGATCTGGCCAGGCTGGCGAAGGAAGGATATTTAAATTGCTACGCGGTCTATGCTTGTGTAAAGCAGATCGTGGACGCGGCCGGCGGGATCCCCTGGAACGTGTTCAGGAAGCCGATCTCCAAGGGCGCGAAAAAAGAGAAGCTGGAAGACCACGCTCTTCTCGATATTATGCAGCGGCCGAACCCCCAGGATGGGGGGGCAGCCTTCAGGAAGAACACGATGGCCTTTTACTTGATAGCCGGCAATTCCTACAACCTTCAGGTGGGCCCGGAAACAGGTCCTCCGCTGGAGCTCTATTGTCCACGGCCGGACCGGATGCAGATCCTCCCGGGAACCAAGGCCGAGCCGATCCGGGCGTACAAATACACTGTCGGGCCTAATTCCGATACCTACGAAACAAAGAAAATTTTACACTTAAAAGCCTTCCATCCCCTCAATGATTGGTATGGACTGTCGCCGATCCGAGTGGCAGCCAGACAGGTTGATATTCACGGTATGGCTTCGGAGTGGAACGCGAATCTTCTGAAGAATGATTGCCGGCCCCCCGGTGCGATCGTGACCGAAGGAAATCTTGATGATGAGCAGCACGAAGCGCTGGAGAAACACCTGGAAGAGAAGATGATGGGATATAAGGCCGCCGGAAGGCCTCCAGTCTTCGAAGCCGGGATAAAGTGGCAGGCTTTCGCCATCACTCCCAGGGATATGGACTGGATAAAGTCAGACCAACTGAACGCACGAAAGATCTGTGCCGTCTTCAACGTCGCTCCGGAGCTTATAGGCGATGCGGAGAATAAGACCTACAGCAACTATCAGGAAGCCCGGAAGGCTCTTTATTTGGAGAACATCCTGCCGCTGATGGACTATCTCCGGGACGAGTACAACAACTGGCTCTCTCCACAGTGGGTAAATGAGGGGCTATTGCTGGAATACGACAAGAACTCGATCGAGGCAATCCGGGAGGAGCGGAGCGCCATTTATGAAAGGGAGGCGACGGCCCATTGGAGAACACTGAACGAGAAAAGGAAAGCCACTGGCGATGATGATATCGGCCCGGCCGGGGACATAATTCTTGTCCCTTCCGATTTTGTGCCGCTGGCTGATATCAGTGGGAATATAGTCGAGGAATGACAACGCAATAATATGGCAATAACATGTCGTTAGAAATAAGAGCTCGAGGATTTGTGATCACGGACGCCCGGGATTATTTCGTGCTGCGCCGGCATATAAGGAAGGAGATCCCCTCCATTTCAACGCCGGTAAAAGCCCTCTGGAAGAAACAGTCGGAGCTCGTGACCGTAGAGACCACAAAGCTGGCAATCGCAACCCGGAACATACCGTCTGAATGGAGGGCCCCCTGGGAGCGCATGATCAGGGAATTTGTGCGAGATGAGATGGTCATACAATGGATCAAAAACATAGCGGTCGCTGGCGACGGGATCGCCAAGAAGGTGAACCGGCTCCAGCGCAAACAGTTCGACTTTGACTCGACCATGACGAGCGTGAAGGCCTGGGTAGATAATGAAGGCGGCCGGCTGATAGTGGATCTTACAGCTGCGCAGATGGGCTCTACTCACGCGCTCCTGCAGCACCAGATCGCCCTGGAAGTGACAAGCCCCTATGTCCTGGCCCTAAGAATAAAGCCCCTGGTGGGACTTACGAACCGGGAGACCATGGCCGTGGCTAAGTTTATGGCAACGCTCCATGAACAGGGAGTCTCGCCAAGCATGATCACTAAACAGGTTGCAAATTACGCCAAATTCCTACATAAGAACCGGGCCGCGAGGATCGCGCGAACGGAGATCTCGAACGCCTTCAACTTTGGCCAGCTGGACTCTCTTGGCCAGGCCGTACAAGAAGGCTGGCTGCCGGGGATCCCGGAGAAATCCTGGATGGCCGGCGGCGCGAATCCGTGCGAGATTTGTTTAGATAACGAATCGGTGGGGCCCATCGCCCTGCCTGATATATTCCCGAGCGGCGACGCTCACCCGACAGCGCATCCTCAATGTGAATGTGCCGTCGGTTATAAAGTGAGGAGGTAACTATGGATTACGAAGAAAAGACTTTTCCTTTTGAGATTAAAGCCGTCACCGAAGAAGGCTCGTTTGAAGGCTATGCAGCCATCTTTGGAAAGCCGGACGCCTTTGGTGAGGTCATAGAAAAAGGAGCCTTCAATAAAACTCTCAAAGAAGGAAAGAGCCGGGTCATGTTATGGTATCACGACCCGAGAAATCCGATCGGCACCGCAGACCTCGAGGTAGATGATAAGGGACTGAAGGTAAAAGGGACGTTCGACCTAAACGTCCAGGCAGCCCGGGAGAAACATTCTCTTATGAAGACGAAGGTCATTAAGGGTCTTTCGTTCGGATTTAAGACGGTCCGGGATCTCTGGGATGGCTCAACCAGGATCCTGAAGGAGCTCAAGTTATTTGAGATCTCGCCGGTTACATTCGGTATGCACCCCCAGGCCGTGATAACCAGCGTCAAACAATGGGATGAACAGAAGCCTTTTCCGAACGAACACAGCGCCAGGATAAAGAGCCCTGGCCTTTTCGAGGATAAGACTTTCCGGCGAACGAAGGATGGCGTGATCTACGGGGGCAAGAAGGTCCCGGCCACGGTATCCGTTATCTGGGGAAAGTTAAAAGGATCCGCCGGGCCCGATGATAAGCCGATCCCGCAGTCGCTACGGTTCCCGACAGAGAGCTGGACAGTCATAAAAGCGAAGGCCTGGCTGAAAGATAATAACGTCTCTTTTGAGAGATTCGAGGCAGCCTCAAAATCACTGGAAGGGGCGATCGAATTTCTTGAAGAGGAAAAAAGCGACCGAATAAAATCGGACGCGGACTTGAAACTTGCAAACGACGCCATCCAGGCGTTATCGGCACTTCTCGAGGTATCTGCGCCGCTCGAGGGCACTCAGACCGAAGGGAAGGGCCTTTTATCTTCAATCGTCGAGGTATTGGAGAAGCCGAAAGGCACGGACAAGCCGCACGGGCACTTGTTTGGAGACACCATTAAAATCCTCGAAAATTCAAAATAAGGAGATTTAAATTGGAATTAACAGAAGAACAAAAAAAGGAATTACTGGCGGACTTCATTAAGCAGACCAAAGATTCTCTGGTACTTGAAGCTAAAGCGGATCTCGAAAAGATCAATAAACTCATCATAGACCAGCGGGCAGAGTATGACAAACTTCTGGAGGGAAAAATCACGGCAGCCGACTATAAGGCCTTTGAAACGAAGAGTCTCGAGGCCGAAAAAGACCTGAAGAAGCGTGTTGATGAGATCGAAACCAAGATGGCCCGCCCACCGATCGAGCTTCCCGGAGGAGAAACAAAAAAGGACGTAAAACCCGGTCAAATGGAGTACAAATCCTCTTTCTTCAACTTCTTCCGTAGCGGCCGAGGCGGGGAGATAATCCTCGATGAGGCTGGGCAGAAGTATGACATGGAGCGGAAGGCTCTTGTTTCTAATGCCACCGGCCAGATCCTTATTCCGGAGGACACGGAATCAGAGATCTATCGAGCACTCCCTAATCTTAATGTGATCCGGCAGGACGCTACTATTCGCACCATCACCGGCAACCGGATCCGGCGCAGAAGCATGACCGAAGTTACGATGGGTTACGGGAAGCTCGAATTAGGCTCAGAACCGGCAGAGACAGATGTTGTTCCTTCCCAGGCTTGGCAGTATGTGGAGGATCTTGAAGGATTGGCCAGAATCGGAAAAGACGAACTCGCAGACTCGGACGTCAATATTGAAGCGATGATTATCGACAGTTTTAGCAGGGCACAAGCACGAGTAGAGGAGACTAATTTTGTGATCGGAACGGGCCATGATAACGAAAAGCCTGAAGGAATCTTGGACGGGTCTACCATAACCAGAATAACCTCAGCCGCAGCAAACGCGATCGCAGTTGACGACGTTCTCAACCTGATCTACGGCGTCCCCGCCCAGTACCGCAGAAACGGGAAGCTTTATGTTGCCTCTTCCACCGAGCTGGCTATGCGGTTGCTAAAGAGCTCTGTCGAGCATCTTTATCTCTGGCAGCCTAGTGTCCAGGCAGGAAGGCCCGCAACTTTCGCTGGCTATCCTGTCGTACCACAAGAGGACATTCCCACGATCGACTCCGATGACGAGTGTGATATCGCTTTCTTTGGTGACGTTAAAGCTGCCTACAGAATCATCGACCGGAAGGGCATGACAATCCAGAGACTTTTCGAGAAGTGGGCCTTGGCTGGACTTATCGGGATCTTGGTGAGCGCTCGAAACACCGGCGGAGTTATCCGTGCGGATGCCCTTCGGGTACTCAGAGAGCACGCGTAAGCGTAAGGAGAAATGAGATAAAATGGAAAGATACGAACCCCTCAAGGGAAAACACGGCATAGTTGTCGACGAGATCATGACCGGTGGCCATCAGAAGGCTGCGGGTAAGCTGCAGCGAATCCAAGAGCAGAGCACGGTCCAGAATTATGATATCGGCACCCGGCTTGTGATGGATGACAGAGTATTTCGCTATTGCAAAGCCGGAGGCAATCTCAGGGATCTGCTCTCCGGGAACTGTGGCATGAGCCAAATAGAGGTAGATACTCACGCCACCAAATCGCTGGTAGGGTCTTATGAGGTCACTATTCTGGATGTTGCAGCTCGGGATGTAAATCACTACGCAGGCGGCTATCTCTGGATCCAGCGCTATGCGCCCGGCACCACCGGGATCGGAAGGATGCACAGGATTAAAGCCAGCGAAGCGAGCTCGGGAACCTCTGTCAAACTTACACTCTGGGAGCCTTTAGAGGTTGAATGTCCTGCAAGCACTTGGATCACAGTTTGGGCCAACATATACGCCAACATCGTAATTGATATTCTTCCCAAATCCTCATGCGTTTGCATACCGCTGATTGTAGTCGCAAGCGGCAGTTATTTCTGGGGCCAGACCTGGGGCCCGGTATTCCTACAGTGTGGTTATTCGCCCGGATCCAAGAACTATGATCGAGAGGTCTATTGGAAGTCGGATCATTACGGCTTCCTGCCCGGTAGTGAGATCGATTTCACGTCTGACGTTATTCCACAGCGAGTTGGATTCTTGCTTCCCGACACGGCAGTCATAGGAACCGACAATCTCGTTATGTTGCAGATCTCACCGTAGACGCAGAGAACGCAGAAGCCGTTTAGAAAGGAATTTAAAAAGGGAGGCCCCCGCGGGTCTCCCTTAATCTCAATATTTAAAGGAGAAGACTATGCCTGAGAAAAAAATACCTGGCCTACAAAGGGCGACCGAAAAGGCCAAGGCAACAGAGAAGGAAATCGTCAAGAAGTCCCCTGAGAACAGGGCTGAATTCTTCAAAACTTTCCTTCCCAAAAAAGGTTAAATAGGAATAGAGCCTGTAGAGATAAAATAAAGCTCTAAGTAAAGGAGAAGACTATGGGAAAAAAATCTAATGTTAAAGTCGGTATAAAGGAGCCAACGCCCCATGTATCGACGGCCTTCAAAGCCCCCCCTGGAAAGCCGCCCAAGAAGATCAAAATGCTCATGTCCCTGGCAGCAAAGCAATCTTACCCGGAGGGCAGCGTTTATCGGGTGCCGCAAGAAGTATCAGTGACTACGGCCAGGAGTTGGATTAGCAGCGGCGCGGCCGAAGAAGTAGAATAAAATGCACCTACACTTGAAAACGGCGCCGACCGTGGAGCCGGTCACGCTAGACGAGGCCAAGCTCCACCTGAAGATTGACGGGGCCGATGATAACGCGCTGATCACTTCGCTGATCATAGCGGCCCGGGATCTGGCCGAAAGGGAGACAAGCAGGGTCTTCATCACCCAGACCTGGCACTTATACAGAGATGATTCGCCGGCGGAATTCTCAATCCCAAAGCCACCGTTACAGAGCCTGAAAAGTATCCGGATGATTGGTAAAGTCGAGAGTTATGTTGACGAAAACACGGCCAAAAGCCAGCCGGTCCTGAAAGTCGCGGCAACCACGGGATTCGCCGCCGATGATATGGTTATAATTCATCGCTGTGAACGGAGAGAAGAGGAACGCGTTATCTTGAGCATCCAGGAAGACATCTCCTTGACTATGACCGAGAATCTGACTTATGCCCACACGCTACTTCAGGCGGATAGAGTGGAAAAATACACGCTTGTGGAACGCTCAAGATATAGCGTCGAGTACGGAACGAATAAGCCCGGGCGGGTGCAGCTCCGGAGTGGTTATAACTGGCCGACGCACCGCGGATTTTCCTCTTTCTGGGTGGAGTTTGATGCTGGATATGGTGACGCTGGATCGGACGTTCCGGAGGCCTTGAAACAGGCAATCCTGCAACTGCTCTCGCACTTATACGAGAACCGGGAAGCGGAGGAGGTCCCAAAGGGCCTAAAAGCTCTATTCTGGCCCTTCAAGATACTGAGGATATGAAAAAGAAGTTACCCATAGGCGAGATGCGCCACAGGATAACCTTCCAGCGGCCAGTTAAGACCGATGACGGGCACAAAGGCCACGCGGTAGCCTGGCAGGACATGGTTACGTGCTGGGCGAGCGTAGAACCGCTCTCAGGGCGAGAATATTTCTACTCTCACCAGATCAAAGCGGAAATCACGCACCGGGTAAAGATAAGATACAGGACAGACATCACAACGAAGATGAGAATTAAACACAGAGACAGGGTGCTGGAGATCGAATCGATCCTCGATAAAAAGGAAAGGCGCGAGGAACTCGAGATCTTCTGCAGGGAAGCAAAATGAAAGTTACGGTAGATGTCATTGGCGAGAAGGAGATCCTCCGGGCCTTACAGAATTTAAGCACGGAGAAATCGAAGCTGGTTAAAGGTGAGGTTTACGCTACCGGAATTGATGTCCAGAGAGAGGCAAAAGAAAAGCTCCGGGAGATGGGAACCTGGGATATCGGCAATCTTGCGAACTCGATCATCGTCGACCGCAAGGAAGGCGGCATGGTTGCTGAAGTGGGACCCGAGGCGCCTTATGGGCCCTATGTTGAATTTGGGACAAAGCCTCATTTTCCTCCACCGGACGCGCTCGAGGGATGGGCCAAGCGGCATGGATTCGATTCTGCCTGGCCAATCTGCAAGGCTATAGCGAAGAGAGGCTTAAAAGCCCGGCCGTTTATATTTCCGGCGTGGCTGGCAGTGAAGGATCTGTTTTGGACAAGGATAAGGAGGATCCTTGAACAATGAAATCCCCTTTCCTCAAGCTCCACGATGCACAGGTCGCACGGGTCGAGGCTGAGACAACCTACACGGTATATGATGATATACCCGAGCAAGCGGCATATCCTTACGTCGTCATGGGAGAGATGACGGCCCGGGATTGGTCGGACAAATTCGAGCCCGGCCAGGAGGTTTATTCTACGCTTCATATATGGTCTCAATATGCAGGGAGAAAAGAGGCGGATGAAATGGCAGATGGCATACTACAGGCGCTAACTAAAAGTAAGCTTGATTTGGGTGCGAACTTCAACGCTGTCCTGGGAGTGTTTGAGTCGTACGATTTAATAATCGATATCGACGGGAAGACCCGACATGGCATAATTAAGATGAAATATCTCATAGAGGAGGTATAAACATGAGAAAATTCGACCCGGAAAGGGAGGACGAAAATGTTTAAGAAGACAAAAACGACATTACTCGGGAAGGTGATAGCAGATCGAGTCAAGGGTTACACTGTCTGGGTGAAGTTGCCGAAGAAACTTCTGAAGAGACACCCCACGACTTTCATAATCTGCCCGGATTTCCCGGTGAAGATACCGAAAGTTTTAACCGAGGGCGCAGAAAAGGCACCGCACACTTTCACTGTTAAAATCACCGCCCCGACTAAACCCGAACTCAGGAAGGCACTCGAGCACATGATTCAATGCGCAAAAGAAGCCGTAATTGCGGGGAACAAGCAGTTCGAGCTTTACAGGTTTCGTGAATCAACCGTGAAAATAGGGGTGTATCTGGCTGATTTAACATATATTTTCAGAGTGCGGCAGCTCTCTTATACAGAGCTAAAGCAAATCCAAAAAACAGGAGGATAAGATGGGTAAAGTAAAAGGCTTGGATATTTATTTAAAGGTCAACACGGCAGTGTGGCCCGCTACCAACTATCAAAAAGTTGGTGGACAGAAGGACGCTTCTTTTGACCGGGGACTCTCAACAATCGATGTCACGGACAAGGACAGCGCAGGAAATGAAGAGCATCTGGTCGGGATTGCCAATTGGAGCATAACTTTCGATGCTTTTCTCATTGAAGCGAACGAGGAGTGGTTGGATGTCGAAAAATCGTTTGACGACAAAACACAGCTCTCATACCAGATTATCACACCCAGTCATACCTACACAGGTAAGGCGACTGTCGAATCACTCAATATGACAGGCCCGTTGGCTGATGCTGGCGTTGTGTCCTTTACGCTCAAAGGAACCGGCGCACTAACTAAGGGATAAGGAGGACAATATGGGTTTAATAACACCACAACAAATACCTCTGGCTGGCGTCGTGCCCACGTATGGAGCCTGTTCGGCAGGTGGGGATGAATTTGTGAATACCGGTAAAATCGTGATTCACATTAAAAACGCCCACGCCGATACAGCTCGGACCGTGACGATTGACACTTATACACCGTGTAATTACGGTCTGGACACCGAGCATGATGTTGCGGTAGAAATTGCTGGGCAGGCAGAAGCAGTGATCGGACCGTTTCCGAAGAGTCGGTTCAATGATGGGGATGGCAGAGTGCAAATCACCTATAGCACCGAGGCCGATTTATCAATCGCAGTTGTCGATTTACCTTAAAGGAGGGAATCATGAGTTTATTTGACGTACAACCAGTAACATTGGCCGGTGTCATTCCGGCAAAGAATCAGGCCACGGCTGCGGACTCGTTTGCAAACTCAGGAAGGGTTTTCATCCTGATGGAAAATCTCGATGCTGCTGAAAGGTCAGTCATTATCAATTCGCAGCTAGGCTGCAACCAGGAAGACACCGACCATGATATCACGGTCGTGGTTTTACCCGCAAACGACTGGAAAATGATCGGGCCATTCCCCAAGAGTCGGTTCAATGATGCGAACGGGTTAGTCCATCTTACCTACACAGGGGTCGTGGACGCGATCAAGATCTCTCTGTTCGAGGTTCCCTAATGGAGCCTCACGTTCTCAACCTTGATAAGACGAGAAAACTCCACTACGGCTTCAAGGCGATCAGGATCATCCGGGAGAAATTTAAAGGTGAAAAAGAGCTGACCGATGTGCTGGAAATAAACGTCGATGAGATCCCTTATTTTGCTTATGCCGGGCTGGTAAGGGAAGACGAGACGCTCACGCCTGAAAAGGTTGAGCAGCTCATCGATGATGCGATTCCCGGAAGATACACGGTGTTGGATGTCGTCGGCATTATTGCGAAAGCTATCACTGAACAGATGGGAGTGAAGCCAGGTAAAAAAAAAAAGACCCCCTCGAAAACTACCGTAAAGTCGCGTTCGAAATCGGCGTAAAAGATCACGCAGAATTTGAGGAGCTCACTCCAGCGGAGCTTTCAGAGCGGATCGAAGCTTACGAGGAGAGAGATAAAAAAGAGTGGTTCCGGACCGCCTGGCTTGCTGCGCAAATAGTGAGCAACATAGCCGGGAAGAGTGTTAGCATCTCAGACTTATTGCCCGAGATGTTTCCGCCAAAAGCATGGACGAAAGAGAAGGTCAAGAAGGAGCTCGATGACCTTAAAAAGAGGCTGAAAATAAAATGATAGTCAAAAGTATGCTTGTTAGAATCGGGGCTGACGCCTCCGCCATGAAGGCGGCTCTTACCAAAGCTGGCGCCGGACTGAAAAAACACTCGGCAGCTTTCAAAAAAGCAGGCATGGCCATGACGGTCGCCGGCGGCGCTATAACCGGAGCCGTGGGCCTTATGATCAAGAGCTATATGTCGGCCGGTGATGAGGTCCATAAGATGGCCTTGAGAACAGGCATTTCGACCGAAGCTTTAGGTGAGCTGAAATATGCTGCGGAACTCGGTGGTACGAGCTTGACGGGATTGGAGAAAGGCGTTCGGACTATGCAGAAAGCCATTGTCCAGGCTGGTGATGGGATGGTAACTTATACAAGAGGATTCGACCGCATGGGCATAAGCGTAAAAGATCTTGAAGGTCTGAATCCAGAGCAGCAATTTATAAAGATTGCCAATGCGGTTGCAGAAATTGAAGACCCAACGGTAAGGTCTACAGCAGCACAAGAAATTTTCGGCTCAAGGATGGGAACTCAGTTACTTCCTATGTTAGCAGACGGAGCAGAGGCATTTGCGAAGACACGTGAGGAAGCACATAAGATGGGTAACATCTTCACCCAGGAGGCAGCGGACAAAGCAGCTATACTCACAGACTCATTGACTACGTTGAAAGGATCCTTCCAGGGCGTGTCGATGAGCATAGCGAACACCCTGGCTCCAGTCATCACACAGATAGTAGAGAAGATCTCCAGTGTTGCCCAGAAAATTAAAGACTGGATGAAAGAGCACCCCAAATTGTCCGGGACGATAATGAAAGTCGTTGTGGTATTAGGCGGTTTGATGGCCGTCCTGGGCCCCCTGGTTATGATCTTGCCGGCTTTAGCTACGGGAATCAGTTTAGTATCTAAAGCACTGATAAAAATGAAACAGAAAATGATCGTAGCGGCTTTAAGTATGGGTCCTCTTCTTATAGCCATCGGTCTTGTTATAGCTGCCGTGGCCACAGCAACGATTGTCTTTATGAAATTGAAGAAAGCTAAAGATGAAGTGAGGAAGGCAGATGAACGGCTGATCGAGGCCCAGAAATCACTCCGCCAGAAGCTCATTGACATGAAGAACGCAGCCGGGATGACCGGAGAAGAGTTCGGAATACTTACTAATAAATACAAGGGCAATATCGTCGCGATGACGATGGCGATCCATAAAGGAAAAGAAGGCGAGAAGCTCCAGAAGGCCCTGGCCGATGTGTCGAAAAAACACAAGGAAGAGATAGATAAACAGAGAGAAGGTTACGAGAAGATAGTCCTGAAGATCGAAGACTACAAAGTAAAATTGCAGGAAGTCCCGGGCATCGTGAAGGCGATGACCGATGAGATTAGCAAGGCCACTCTCAGTGAATATGAATATGCGAAAGAGACACTGAAGCAGAAAAAGCTCGATAGGGACGACGCAATCACGAAAGAGCTTGAAGATGGTTTGGCAAGACAGGAAGCACTATCGCTTAATGAGGAAGCTTACAGGCTGGCAATGAAGACGCTTGATGAAGATGAAAAAGAGAAGGAGAAGGAAAGATATAAGGAGTCGCATGAGGCATACTTAACTGCAAAGGACGAGCTCACCGATTCCATAAAACAACTCACGCTCTCCGAACATGATTATACACTTTGGGCTCTCAAGGATGAATATGATAAGAAAGTGCAAACCACCAAAGATATAATAACCGATGAAAAGGAGAGGAATATAGCGCTGGAACTCCTACGCAAGAAGCATCTGTTGGATATGGCGAAAGCCGAGGAGGACCACGCAGAAGAAATGACCCAGCTCCAGACAAACACTATGGGAGCGCTCACTACATTATACGGCGGTTTCATAGACGATACGCTGGATGCGTTCTCAGACTGGGGAGCGGGAACAGGAAATCTCCTCAAAGACGTTGGTAAAGCTTTTGGGAACCTGGCTATGGGTGCAATCGAGGCGCTGAAAGATATTGTCAAGCAAGAAATAATATCAGCCGCCACGTCTTTTATTAAGAACAAAGCGATTGCAATTTCCAGAGTTATCGCATCCGTCATGGCGCTGCCTTTCCCGTTCAATGTTCTGGCAGCCGGAGGAGCTATCGCAGCAGTTACGTTGCTCTTCTCAAAAATCAAACTCTTCAAAGAAGGCGGCTTTGTGCCAAAACAAACACTCGCCATACTACATCCCGGGGAATACGTTGTACCAGCTCCGGCCGTTAAGGCACTATCGCAGCCCGGCGCAGGGATCGGAGGAGGGATCGTCATCACCCAAAAGAATTATTTTTATGGCAATATTAGTAATGTTGGAGATTTAGATGAAATTTCCAAGCGGCTTGCACAGAGAACCCGAAGGGCCATTGAAAGAGGAAGAAGATGACAATAGCTCTACCAAAAACATTTGAATTTAGATGTTTATTTTGCTATAATTTAATCATAATGAAACAAAAAACACAGGAACATAAAGACAAGTTAAGTAAAAGTTTGAAAGAATTTTTTAGAAATAATCCTCATCCAAAAGGTATGTTGGGCAAGAAGCATACTAAAGAATCAAAACTTAAAACAAGCATGGCATTAAAAGGAAGAGTGATGTCAGAAGAAACGAGAGCCAAAATGGGAGCTTGGCAAGTAGGAAGGAAATTCAGCTCCGAGACTAAGAGGAAAATAAGCGATGCTCAAAAGAAACGTCATGCACGAAATCCAGGCATAATGGTAGGTGAAAATAATCCCATGTTTGGTTTAAGAGGTAAAAGAAGTCCAGCATGGAAGGGGAGCGAAGTTATTAGAACCGATGGACGCATTTTAGTTTTAAGCCCAGGCCATCCAAATGTAAGTGTTAGGGGATATATGCGTAAAAGTAGACTGATAGCCGAAAAGGCATTGGGACGATATTTAAAAACGAATGAGGCAGTTCATCACAATAATGGAAATGTTTCAGACGACCGAAATTGCAATTTATTAGTCTGTACAAAATCTTATCATACTTGGCTCCATGCCAAAATGAGAAAAGAAAGGGGATAAATGGCTGATATAGAAAGAATAAAAATTATAGATTCAATCGGGCAGACATATGAATTGCCAAAGACGTTCAACCTGCGTTCCGAGCCTTCAGCCAGGAGGAGCGAGCTTCTGGATATGGCTTTCCTTCACGGAGCGAAGGATGTCTCCGATGGGATGTTTACGCCGCGGCATATAGAGATCTCCGGCAAGATCTGGGCTGAGAGCGATGCCGAATATAACCAGAAATGGGACGCGCTCGCCGAACATCTCATAAAGGAGAACATCCGGATCCAGCACAGGAATCGGCAGCTCCGACTTCTGAAGTTGGTTGAGATCTCCCATGAATACCCGTCGCCGGTCAGCTTTCATTATGGCGAAGTCTCGATCATTTTCGTTGCCGCAGATCCATTCTGGTATTCAAAGGCCGCGGTGCAGCAAGAAATCCCCGTTACCTCCTCGCCTAAAAACTTCCAGTTCGACGTCGGCGGCAAGATGGAGACATGGCCCATTATCATAATTGAAAACAACGCTGATAATTTCGATTTTACGCTGAAGAATATTACCGATGGTGACCGGCTCTTCCGGATCCAGGACACGGGAGCCACGAACGGCTCGACCATCACCATCGACTGCAAAGCAGGGACCGTGCTGCGGGGCGCCACGAACCTCATAGCGGTCTTCACCGGTCTCTTTCTTAGATTGCCGGGCGGCCGGACA
>SDBT01012177.1_pt1 | contig 13819 bp, 10 predicted proteins | sample 2277101 | NCBI WGS metagenome assembly SDBT01 (sample SAMN10404973, study PRJNA504765) | marine sediment metagenome | isolation source: marine sediment core GS10_PC15, 103 cmbsf | place: Arctic Ocean: Southern Knipovich Ridge | collected 2010
CTTCAAAGGATCGGGGCCCGTTTCCACGTGGATAGAGATCATATCTGACCCCGCGTCTACAAACGTGGGAATGAACTCCTCGGGGTTTTCTATCATCAGGTGGACATCAATGATAAGATCCGTTCTCTTTCTGGCCGCCCGCAGAAAGTCTGGCCCCAGGGTGAGATTAGGAACGAAGTGCCCATCCATTATGTCAATGTGAAGAAGATCGATGTGGGCTTTCTCAAGTTCTCGTATGTCTTTTTCGAGATTCAAAGGGTCGGCACACATGAGGGAAGCAGCCAGTTTCACCTTCATTGTGTGTGGTCCGCCATCAGTCGTAATCTTGCAACATCTTTTTGGGTGGGAAGCGAAGGGCGGCTCCCCATCTTGGTCACTGCACAGGCCCCCGCCAGGTTTGCAAACTCCACTGCCTCCGAGAGGCTCCCTTCCTCCCCTAACTTGAAGCAGAGTGCTCCCATGAATGCATCTCCGGCGGCAGTAGTGTCAACCGCACTTACCTTGGGCGCAGGGAAATACGAGTGCTCCCCCTTCCTCAGAAGATAGGATCCCTTCTCTCCGAGTTTCAGGATTACGGTCTTCGGTCCCCACTCAATGAGCTCTTCAGCTTCTTCCTTTGCCCTCTCGGTACCTTCTATTTTTCGTCCCAGGAGAGCCTCGAGTTCCGTGTAATTAGGGGAGATTACCTCCGTATTGCCGAGAAGGGAAGGGGGAAGAGGCCGTGCTGGTCCTGCATCAAGCACAGTAAGTATCTTATGCTTCCTCGCCTCAGCGAATATGAAATCTATCGTCTCCAGGGGAACCTCAAGGTTGGCGAGGACAATCCTCACCCCTGGGAGGATCTTTTTGAGACGTAGTGCTCTTTCGGGGGAAAATTCCATGTTTGCCCCTGGGTCGAGGACGATACTGTTCTCGCCATCTTCAGTGACTATGATCAGGGCCACTCCGGTATGTCCTCTTTCTGCTACGATCACGTAGTCCGTATTCACTCGTTCTTTTTCGAGATCATTCCGTAGTTCCTTTCCCAAGGAATCATCTCCCACGGCGCCACCGAGGATCACCTCCCCTCCCAGGCGGGCAATGGCTGCTGCCTGACCTGCCCCTTTACCCCCCGGAATTTTACGAAAGTCATGCCCAAGCAGGGTCTCACCAGGCTTGGGAAACGTCTTTACTCTCACCACAAAATCCATATTGATGCCGCCGAGCACAAGCAGGGGTCCTTTCTTCAACACTGAATCACCACCTTCATGCCCTCCCGGTTCTCGACAGTCTCCAAGGCTTTGTGGATCTCAGCGAGGCAAAACCGGAAGGACCAGACGACCCTCCCCACAAGGTCCTCTTCCGTACTCGAGATGTGGAGATCTGTCTTGGACCTCTTTGCCATCTCGGGTCTTTTTTTTGATCGTTGTACAAGGATGATTTTCCCCGCTCCCCTGTATTTTGGCGCCCTCAATGAGCATACGTCCGATAGGTCAATGCCACCTCATCACCTATGAATCCCTCTATGATGCTATTTGAAACAAAGACTTGGCACTTAATGGGTCGATAGTCAAAGGGGACTTGATCAGAGGGATCCGTCCAGTTCTAGTGGGGGATTTTCGAAATGGGCAATAGACTGCCATTACCTTTCGACTGACTGGGGCCAGCGGTCAAAGATCACTCGGTTTCGAGACAGATCAAGGTCGCGGGACAAATCCGGTTGGGTCTTTAGAAGGATACCTGCGGACGAACTACCGGATGAGATATCGCTACCAACACCCTACCACCGGCTCGCCTTTTGTCAAGTTCCTGTACTCGACTGGTCTCATTCCAATGCTGTCTACCGCAAGCCCTTCCCGGCGTCGATCTGTGACCAGCGTATCGACCCACCTCGAGTCGACTCATGGGGAGCGCTCCCGAAGTCCTAGGCTGAAAAGGGTGTGACAGCGCTTACAGGAATGATCTATCTCCACCAGGGAGTTCTAGAAAACTGGCTTGACATCCTCATGACGGTTGGCAGACTTACTGCGATTTCATTGCCATGGGAGAGGGTCGTGGAGAGCTAGCTGATGACGGAGCCGCGTATGGGGCTGAAGTAGTGAGATAGCGGCCTTACCAATAGCAAGCGGAGGAGAACAGCTATGATTAAAAGCGAGAGAATGATCGAGTTGGGGCTGGAGATGCTGATGGAGGAGTTCGGCCAGGACAAGGTGAGGACGGCGGTAGAGAGCGTGAAAGCATTCGAAGTGGAGATGCCCAGTTGGCTCTTTGGTGAGTTCGGCGGGGGAAGGTTCGGTGAGTACTCTCCGCCAGCTGCGGCGAGGAACATCTTAGAAAAACTAGATGATGCATCCTTTGTTCATCGGCTCACTGGGGCCACCCCACGTGTTGCCTGCCATGTACTGTCGGATTTCTCCAAGGATGGCGACTCCGCGGACCTTGAGGTGGCGAAGAGAGTCAAGAGGGAAGCAAAGCAGCGTGGCCTAGGCCTCGGAGCAGTGAATCCCACCTACTTCCTTGGGCATTCCCATCGTGGGAGCTTCACCGCCGAAGGGAAGGAAACAAGAGAGAGGTTCATCGAGCAGACCATCGCCGCAGGAAAGATTGCGAAAGAGCTGGCGAATGGGCTTGTTACGCTTTGGTTTCCTGATGGTTCTCTCTACCCCGCACAGATTGAGTTGGGAGAAGCTTACAAGAATCTCAGGGATTCTCTAGAACGCTCCTACGAGAACATCCCACGAGAGGTGAAAGTGCTCATTGAATACAAAGTTTTCGAGCCTGGAACCTATAGTACTACCATTCCGGACTGGGGAACGTCAGTTCTTCTCGCCAAGGGGCTCGGAGCAAATGCGGGAGTACTGGTGGACTCCGGTCACCACCATCACGGCACTAATGTGGAACAGATTGTTGCTATGCTCATCATCGAAGGACTTCCTGCGGGATTCCACTTCAACACCAGGTATGCGGCGGATGATGATCACTCTGTTGAGCCCAATCCGGAGAACGCAAGGATCTTCTATGAGCTCATGATTGGAGAAGTCATTCTCAATCCTGACCCAGAGAAGAATTGGGCGTACATGATTGATCAATGTAGCGCTCGGGAGAACAGAATGAAGGCAGCTCTGCACTCGGTTGACTCGCTCCAGCAATCCCTCGCCAAGGCGCTGTTGGTGGACCTTGACCTTCTTCATAAGTATCAAGCCCGCGATGAAGTAATCCTAGCCAACAGGTGCTTCAACGATGCCACCATGAGTGCTGATGTAAGACCGATAGTTGCGAAAGCACGGCTGGAGAAGAATCTTCCCATTGATCCCGTCGAGGAGTACGTGAGAAGTGGATACCAGAAGAGGATAGAGGAGAAAAGAAGGTAGGAAAGTGCTCACAAAACGAACTGAAACACAGGTGGACAGGCTCCCTGGACGAAACCATTGTCACCAAGGGGACAAGATGCGGGTGGTCTACCTTCACTCAAGACGAGATAGACGGGATTCTATGCAGGAACGCAGCGAGATTGTGTGGCTTAAAGTAGTATGACCCCTTTTCGCTGGCGGGTACGGTTTTTACCATACGTTAGTAAGTCAACCCCTACCTTAAAGAATCAGCTTTTTTGAAAATCGTGGATTCTTTTTGATGAATATCTCAAGGGTAAAGCAGACTGTGGGCATGCTCTTCATTTCCCAACTATCTTATCCTAGTTACTCTGACTCATAAGGCGCTCAAATCCCTACCTCCAGCATTCCACTTTGGCCTCAATCGATCCACGAACTCATTCCGTGGCTGCCCTTCGAAGTCACTAGCATCCCGATAGTTTCATGTTTCATTGAACCAGGGAGCCCCTGGGAGAATGAATACATGGAGTCGTTCAATGGGAAACTTAGGGATAAACTACTTAATCGGGAAATACAGGAAACTGCTCTCATTCGCACTTTTACAGGTGGGGAGTCCCCACTAAATGAAACCATATAGCCTCGCTGCATTCTTGTAGAGAATTCCATCTATTTCTCCTTGGGTAAAAATGGGCCACTGACATTTCTCTGCGATCTCATTTAATCCGGTTTTTATGAAGTCGATCCACCTCTTCATGTCTCCCCCAGCATCTTCTGAAAATGGAGCGAACCCTGCTACCCAGTAATCGGAAGCATACATCACTCTGTCGATGACCTTGAATTCTTTTGCTTTAACGAGGTTCCAGGTTAATATATACGGCCGATCATATGTCATAGCGACATCCGCGTAAACATTCGGATTAGCAGCCATCAAGAAGAAGAGTTCCTCGTACCATGGATGATTCAGATGCTCCACAACAACTTTCAAGTTGGGGAAATCAACGAGGATATTACTGAGAGAAACTGGGTTTGCATATTCGAAGGGAGCCAAAGCTACCAGACCGGGATGTGCACAATGGTGAAATTGGACGATTGCGCTCAACTCTACTGCCTTTTCATAAAAAGGATAAACAGCAGGATCATCGGAATGAAAACGTCCATAAGGCGGCGTAAACAATACTCCCTTGAAATCATATTCTCTGACAGATTTTTCAAAATAGTCAAGGGCAGTTCTATTGAAGCGTCCAGAGGCATCAACTGGTTCAACACTCGCCAAAGCCACGAAGAAATCTGGATAACGCCTTGCACACTCCAACACATACTCTTCGCCACACGATGAGTTCCAAATTCGAGTCATATCCTGCCCCATGATTACCGCTTTCTCGACATCAGCCTCCCTTAACCAATCAACTAGCCTCTCTATAGGTGTGTCCTTAGGCCCTGGTGAATAGCCAAGGCTTTCGAGAGTGGCTTCATCAAAATTCTCTGCCTTCAACACATGTACGTGAGGATCTATGACCATTCCTTTCTCCTTGGTGATAGTATGATGTTATCACTTACCCGAAGTAGCATCATTGATTCCTCCTCTTTATCTGGCACGGTTCAATCTGCGGTATGAGCTCCTACTCGGAAAAATCAACTGTTCAACGCTCCGCCCTGATAGTTCTCCTTATTCAAAGCTGGCGGCCTGCCTGCTTTCACCACCAGTCATGTATCCAAAGGCTTTATGGTGTGGATGCTGATATCACCTATATTAGGATGAGACATCAATTGCTCTATTCCGTGTGGGAATTATGGACTGGAGCAGCCGTTATGTCCGGTCTTACGAACTCCCTACGACGCGGGAAGTTGACTTCTACATCCGAGCCTCAGGCAGAATATTGACCACTGCGATTCCCGAGATATTCAACTCTGACCAGAGGTGTCAATCGACCAGCCTAGTATTTCTTAAATGCCCGGAAGATAAGCAATACCAAATCGGTATAGATGGAAGAGGAAGAACCACGGATAATGTCTTCGCTTATTCTCTAACACCACAATAGGATTCTGGCTGGTCACACATTTAGGGCCTCTTTCAGTGCCTTTTTCATTACTGCCACGGGTGCATCCAAACCCGTCCACATCTTGAAACCTATGGCTCCCTGATGTACCAGCATGCCCAGACCGTCGACTACCTTCGCTCCCCGTTCTTCTGCCTCCTTCAGAAATAGCGTGTGGGGACGGTTAGGAATAACGTCACACACGGTCATTTTCTCCCTAATGCTATCATAGTTAATAGGAGGCTTGCCATGTATATCAGGAAAAAGACCAATCGAAGTAGCGTTGACAAATATATCCGTTTCCAGAGGAACTTCGTACTTCCCCTCCCAGTGCACGAATGAAGCTTCGGCACGTGTTTTGTCGTTGAGGAGCGCGGTTAGTTCCCTCCCCCGTTTTGGACATCGATTCACAACCGCAATGTGGCTTGCACCTGCCAGGGCCATTTCAATAGTAATTGCCCGGGCAGCACCGCCCGCGCCTAGTACTACGGCCCTTTTTCCCGTGGGATTCTGATGAGCATCCTTAACTAAAGAATGTAGAAATCCTTTGCCATCGGTGTTTTCACCAATGAGCCGTCGTCCATCCCTACGAACAGTATTCACAGCCCCCATTAGTTGGGCATCAGGTGCTACCTCATCAAGGTATTTGAGGACTTCAACCTTGTGAGGTATAGTGAGGTTTATCCCGCGCATGCCAAAAGCCCGCAGCCCCTTCATTGCATCACCCAAGTCCTCGGGAAGAACTGCGATTGTGAGATATCGCCAGTTAAGACCAAGCTCTTTGAAGGCGGCTTCCTGTATGACCACCGTGGGGTTTTCAGCAACGGGGTGTCCAAAGACACCGACCAGTTCTGCCAGGTAATTTGCCTCCCTTTGTGCGGCTGAAACCATCGAAACCTCCCTTTGGGCGGGGACTCTCCTTACCCCGATCGAACCTCGGAACCAAAATCAGAGAATGTCGTGAGCGAACCAGCCCTGATCTGTCTCCCTCTCCCTTTGTCTACCACCCTGGTCTTCGGGCACGATTTCGGCGCCGGGCCGTCGTTCCCATCCGCTCTCATCGGTTCTTAGGCCAGTGTGACCGGTCGTACCGAGGGGTATGGAGCCGGTTGGCGGGAGTTCTCCGCCTTGAGATTGTACTTCCTCTTTGTTGTGTTTATCGCGTACACCTTGCTCACCCGTATACTTAGCTCACTCATACTTTTGTCCCAAGGCTCCTCAGTATAGCACGGCAATGATGACGCTGCAAACAAGCGAATCAAGTGACGCGGAATAGTGACATATGTTGCTATCTCTTACGTTCACGTTCAGTTCAGTTGTCTCGCCAAGCTGTTCCAGAGGGTAGCTCCTGGCACTTCTGCATGGAATCTACATCGAAGGAGGGCATCAAGAATCATCCGTCTCCGAAGATCACTTTCACCAAGATGTCGTTTGAATAAGAAGAAGATGCTCCGGGTAGGACGTTTTCCAGCGGAGAGATACGCTTCTGTCTTTGTCCTTCGTTGCTCCTCGAGGATGAGAGTGATCTTGATTGGACTTGAAGCCGCAGAGCGGTCTGTACGAGATCATCCGCCGTATTGTTGAAGGAGATTCTGGAATTACCGATCGTGGTCTCTGCCCCGGCAGTCCCCTCGTGTGACGCACCTTGCGAGATGTCTTGCCCGGTGCCCAAGAAAGTGAGGATACACTACCATTATGGATACAGATTCCCTAACGCGGGAGGTTGACAACATAGAAGAACTGGACTATACCATAGGTGACTAGCAGAACTCTAGGCATAAATTAGACATTGAGCTTTGGATGAGATCAGGGAGGAAGAAGCTAGGTTTGCAGCCAAAGGGTCAAGAATGAGATTGGCAAGCCGTCTTTGCCGATAGCAGATTAGTCCAAGGAGAGGGAGCGTGACCAAGCGAGAACGTGTGATCACGGCTCTTGATCACAGAGAGCCGGATCGGGTACCAAAGGACTGCTCGGGGGTCGCTGGAATGACAGATGAAGCATATAAACGTTTCTCTGATTTCTTGGGGATCAAAGATGGTAAAGGCGAATTTAGCCCGGAGTGGAGAATAGTCACCCGATTTGACGAGCGCATGCTTGAAGCGCTAGGTGTTGATATCGTTAATGTCTTTCTTCGGCATCCGCGGGAATACAGACCCAAGGTTCACCCCGACGGCACCATTACAGACGAATGGGGAATCACCAAGAAGAATGTGGGTTCATACATGGAAATCGTCGGACATCCACTTGCTGGGGCGGGACTCAAAGATATTCACCGCTATCCTTGGCCGGATCCTTATGCGCCCGGACGAACTGAGGGTCTCAAGGAGGAAGTTGAAAGACTCTACCATGAAACGGGCTACGCAATAAAGGCTGCTGTTCCTATGAATTCTTTCCTAGAATTCTCTCAATGGTTGAGAGGGTTTGAGCAGTTTTTGGTAGATTTGGCACTGAATGAGGACTTCGTGAATGTGCTACTGGATAAGGAACTTGAGCTTCAGAAAGGTTTCTATGAAGTCTTGTTAGACGCCGTTGGTGACTATATTCAAATTGTTGAGACCTCAGACGATCTGGGAGCCCAACGCGGTCCTTTGATTTCTTCGGAGACCTATCGAAAATTCATTAAGTTCCGTCAAAAGGAAATTAATGACTTTATCCATGGAAAAACTCATGCAAAAATATTTCAACACAGTGACGGTTCAGTTTATCAACTGATACCGGATCTGATTGAAACCGGCCTAGATATACTCGAGCCTGTCCAACCGCTGGCCAAGAATATGGAACCGGAGAGACTAAAGAAAGAATTCGGTCATAGACTTTGCTTTTGGGGAGGCATCGACATTCAGTGGGTCTTGCCAAAAGGTTCCACAGAAGAAGTTGAGAACCACGTTCGTAGTCGAATAAAAGCGCTTGCTCCTGATGGTGGCTATGTTGTCGCCGCCGCACACAATATCCAAGAAGATGTCCCTTGCGAGAACATTCTTGCCCTCTATGGAGCGGTGGACAAGTTTGGTAAATATCCCATTGCTCTCTAGACCCCTGGGTCCCATTCATCCAGTTACCTCAATATTTGATGATAATTGCTCTGTGAGAGATGTACCGGTCCTGGGTCTGACGTCACGCTCTTTCCGACTGGCCGATTAACAGACGATTGAGATATAAAGGAGCATGTGGGCTTGACAAAGTAACAAAAACAATACATGATGGCATCGGAGGATGCGAGACGATGAGTTGGACGTCAAGATCTGTAGTACAGAAGAAAAGCAGCCAAACGACTCAAGGGGTTGTTGAGAAACCTAGGTATATCTGAAGCGCAACTGATCCCCTTACAGAATGAGGATCTTCTAGGTGACAAGGAAGGATCAAGGTTAGACCATGGGATACACCAAGAGCAGCTGAATAATGTAGCGCGGTCTTTGAATCTTTCGGCTTGATCGAGGGCGTAGGAATGAGAGGCACTGAAGGAGGTGAAGAAATAGAAGGGCCAGCCTAGCTTGGGAATTAAAGTGTCCAAACAGAAACGTTGAGTGATTGATATTCGTGCTTGGACACTTTCAGGAAAAACTGAACTACATATTAGGAGGCTAGATATGAAGAATTTCAAATGGGCAGTGTTTTCGGTAGTACTGGTTATAATGCTTTTACCTCTAGGATCCGTAGCTCAAGAGATTTCCATGATCGAGGACATGAGGAAAGCAAACATAGACTGGAGAATTCATGCTGGCGAGACAATAGTAGTGAATCTTTCAAGAGCCCCTCACTCTGAATCGATAGTGGAAGTAGTTTCAGAATTTGAACAGCTTACCGGCATGAAAGTCAACTTCGAAATTCTGTCGGATGAGGAGTATTGGGATAAACTAACCTTAGATCTTGCGTCAGGAGCAGGTTTCTTCGACGTCGTTTACACGGGAAACGTATTCTACAACCAAATCTCCGCAGGGTGGATAGAACCTCTCGGTCAGTACATCTACAATCCCAAACTTACAGATTTGGAATGGTTTGATCCGGATGATTTCTGGAAAATCTCCTGGGAGACATGCATGTGGGATGGGAAAACTGTTGGCCCTAATACGTATGGAATAGGCGACATCTATTCCATACCTTTCACATCCGAAAGTGTTGTGCTCGCATATCGAAAAGATCTCTTCGCAAAATACGGGCTGACCGTGCCGAAAACGTGGCCGAACCTTGTGGATAATGCCAAGAAACTCACAAGGAATGGGGGCTATGGCTTTATCTCCCGAGGTGTCCGAAAGTGGTCTACAATTATGTATAATGGATACTCGAACGGCTTCTATTCCTACGGTGCTAGAGACTTTGACGAGAATCTTGACCCGGTGTTCAACAGTCCCGCGGGTATCGAATTTACCGAATTATGGGGAGAGCTCATCCGTGAGGGTGCATCGCCTGGATTCTTTTCCACAACATGGGAGGGTGCCAGAAGTGAGTTTATGGGTGGTGGTGAATATGGAATGACTATGGAAGCTGATGTATTTGCTTTATCGTGGGAAAATCCAGAACTATCAGAAGTTACCGGAAAAGTTGGATACTCTCATACTCCGGCCGGACCTGGAGGCCACAACTCTGGTTATTATACCTGGTCGATAGGTATCAACGCTAACTCTGAGCAAAAGGAGGCTTCATGGCTTTTCATCCAATGGGCGACATCTAAGCAGCTGCTGTTAAGAGGTACTACTGATTTTCTGAGTTTTCCCCCAACACGGAAGAGTGTATGGTTTAATCCCAGAGTTGTAGAAATGACTGCAAAATGGGATAATGGAAACTATCAAAAGTTCTTTAAAGAAACAATGGAAAACAAATACACAAAGGTACTATGGACAGTGAGCCCGGAGATGCAGGCGGTTAACCAAATTTGGGGTGAGGCGGTAGACAAAGTAATTCTGAAACCAGGCACCGCAAAGGAAGCATTGACCAGGCTTGGTAAACAGGCAGCTGAGATGATGGAAAAATATAAGAAGTAGGAATTCATATAAGGGAGCCTCGCTCGAATAAGGCGGGCTCCCTTATTCTAACCTCAGAAAGAACAGAATGCACAAAGGTGGACGAGTTGTTCTGCTTGTACTCCCAAGCTTAGCCCTACTTATCTTCGTAGCTATTTATCCCTTTGCCTATACTGTCTATCTCAGTCTTACAGATGCTACCCTAATAAGTCCCACCTTTAGCTTCATTTGGTTCCGCAATTATGTAAGAACACTCACAGATCCAGATTTTTGGATATATCTCAAAAATACTTTTATATACTCCTTTGGAGTGACCCTTATTGAGATCGCTCTCGGACTGGCGCTTGCTCTTGCCCTGAATATCCCTGAAGTAAAGGGAAAGAGAGTATTACGCACTTTGCTCTTGTTACCTCTCATGCTTCCTCCTGTAATAGGGACCCTGATGTGGACCACTATTTATGAACCTGAGCGAGGCCCACTGAATCACATATTAGCCCTGTTACATTTGAAAAAAATAGCTTGGTTAGGAGATCCTGTCATATCTTTGTATAGCGTTATGCTCATAGATGTCTACCTTTTTACTCCTTTCGCCTTTATCATTCTGCTTGCCGGGTTACAAGGAATATCACCTGACTTATACGAGGCTGGCAGAATCGACGGGGCTGGTCGCTGGAATACTTTTTCAGGTATTACTGTACCTTTGCTGCGGCCTACTTTGATGCTGGTATTCTTGATAAGACTTGCCCTTGCTTTGGCAAGTTTTGAAACTATATACATAGCTACCAGAGGGGGGCCAGCTATCTCCACTATGACCCTTAATATCAAAACCTACACTACCTTCTACAAACACTACTATGCGGGTAAAGCGGCAAGCTATGGAATGATTCTCTGGATTATTATATTCATTATTACCAATATTTTCATAAAACAAACTCGTAGGAAATAAGATGAAAAAAAGAGAGGGACGTTTGCTTTTGATAGGTGTCTATACTTTCATAGGTTTGCATTTGTCATTCGTGCTATTCCCTTTCTATTGGATATTTATTACCTCTATCAAGACCGAAAAGGAGGTCATTGCTCATATTCCAAAGTTTTTCAGGTTCGCAGCAACTCTGGAAAACTACGTTAGACTTTTCCAAGCAAGTGGGACTGGAAGCTACGTGGCTCAGGTTCCGTTCTTACGTTATCTATTCAATAGTCTAAAGATAGTTCCACCCGCAGTGGGCTTGTCTCTTCTGTTGGGTATACCCGCTGCTTATGCTTTGGCAAGATTCAAATTTGTAGGTCGAGAGTCTCTTACCTTTTTCTATCTCAGCCAATACTTCCTTCCACCTATCCTCGTTCTTCTCCCCCTTTACATTATCTATCAAAAACTGGGACTTTATGACACCTACCTTGGCCTTATTTTGATTCTCCAGTTAGTTAATATACCCCTAACGGTTCTGATTATGAGAGGGTTTTTTGCCGAACTTCCTGTTGAGATTGAAGAAAGTGCTGTTATTGATGGATGTAACTTTTGGCAGGTACTTAGTAAAATATCTATCCCTCTTTCTGCTCCCGGGATTGTTGCGACCGCTTTCTTAACAACCATCCTTAGCTGGAACAACTTTCTATTTGGTTTCATTCTAGTAGGAACAAACAAGATGCCGGTAACTGTCGGTATGTTGGGTTTCCAGACCTATATCAAAGTGCAGTGGAATCTTATGGCTAGCGCCGCCCTAATTGCTACTCTTCCACCTCTCATTTTGGTATTCATATTCCAGAAATACCTAGTAAGAGGCCTTACGCTAGGTGCAATCAAATAAATAGGGGGAAAGAAAAATTTGAATAACCTCGCTGCTATATGGTGAGGATAAGGAGGTATATATGTCTAGACCCAAAGTCTTGCTTGCCGGTGAGTCCTGGGAATCCATATCAATTGACATTAAGGGACTTGATTCTATCACTTCGTGTAGCTACGAGGAAGGCGGGGGCTGGTTAATATCGGGCTTAGAGAAGTATGGTGTGGAAGTAGATTTTCTGCCCAATCATCTGGCCTCAAGAAAATTTCCCTCGTCTTTGGAGGAACTTAGGGCATACAATGTGATAATCCTTAGTGATATTGGGAGCAATACCCTATTGCTGCATCCCGATACTCTGGCCCAATCGAAGAAGATGACTAACCGCCTGCGGCTTCTAGAAGCTTTTGTACAAGAAGGGGGAGGGTTCATCATGGTGGGGGGATACATGAGCTATCAGGGTATCGAAGGCAAAGCCAGATATAAAGATAGCCCTGTTGAAAACATCTTACCAGTTGAAATGTTTTCAACTGATGATCGGATGGAAATCCCGGAGGGGTTTGTTCCCGAAGTAGTAAAACCTGAGCATCCTATTTTAAATGAAATTACATCACCATGGCCTTTCATGTTGTTTCATAACAAAACAAAAATCAAGTCAGAAGCTACCTTGATACTGAAACACAACAACTGCCCCATCCTAGCTGTACGAGAGTTTGGTGAGGGAAGGACCATGGCTTTTACGCCGGACTGTGGACCACATGGGGCTCCTCCAGAATTCCTTAATTGGGAACATTATGGAAGATTTTGGTATCAGAGTGTTCAGTGGTTGACCAAAGAATTGGGATGAAACTCCAAGCTGAGAGGACTTCCTGCGCTCAGCCCTGGAAAGAGGGGATTGACGTATTAGCAGAAAAGAATGGCAGACATTAAGAACAAAGGGCCACCAGATGGCCTTTTTGGGGAAAGACCAAAAGAGAAGAAATCAAGAGCCATGGTTGGGCTAAGAAACTAACTGCTTGCGACAGTAACCTTGGCTCAATCAGATGGACGTTAGAATTCAAAAAATGTCAGTTCTGTGATGTGGTTGTTGTCAAATTACTTAGAACGTTTGGGAGGCAAAAATGGTCATAGATCCGCATGTGCATGTGTTAGAGCAAAAGAATTTTGACAAAGCGACCTTTGAACGTCTTGGCCTTCCATTTCCCGAAGACACGCCTACAGAAATGTTGGTTGATTGGCTGAGGGAAGCCGGCGTTGAAAGGGCTGTAATTATGGGACAAGATATGACCCGCATTTGGAACTCTTCGTTTGGGGAAGATCATGTCTTGGAGTGCGTGAAGCACTACCCAGATCTATTTTTAGCTTTAGCCAGTGTTGAACCGATTGATACTGCTGGCCGTTTCAACAAACCGGCCCTAGTCTACTTTGAAAAAGCTATCAGGGAAAACGCCTTCAGAGGACTATTACTTACGCCACCCTATGGGCGTTTTTGTTCAGATGATCCGGCCGTTTACCCCTTTTACGAGAAAGCAGTCGAGCTAGATGTAGTTGTCCAGTTTCATCATTGTCCTCAGACACCTGGCCCAGTGACTTTGACACCCTTCAAATACGTAGATCCTGTTTCTCTTAATAATGTCCTAGGTGATTTCCCCGATTTGAAAGTAGTTGTAGAACACCTAAATTATCCTTGGTATGAGGAACTTTTTTTTATGATGACTGCTGATCCAAATGTTTACGCT
>SDBT01012178.1_pt1 | contig 13819 bp, 13 predicted proteins | sample 2277101 | NCBI WGS metagenome assembly SDBT01 (sample SAMN10404973, study PRJNA504765) | marine sediment metagenome | isolation source: marine sediment core GS10_PC15, 103 cmbsf | place: Arctic Ocean: Southern Knipovich Ridge | collected 2010
GGTGCAGAGCATCCGCTATTCGACCAGTACCACTATGGCCAGCCGATGATGGTGCAGGCCGCCAGCGGCACCTTCGTAGCGGCTGTCTCGGCGACGGTTTCGACCCACATAGCAGGCGACGGGCCGGCCGAAGACCGCAATCGCATCCGGGAAATCGATGATCTTTGGATCGACCTCGGTGCCGACAGCCGTGCCGAGGTGCGGGCGTTGGGCGTGCGCAACCTCGACCCGGTGGGGCTGCGGGACCGGGCGGTCGCTCTTGCCGATGGCCGTGTCGCAGGGCCAGGCGCCCAGGGGAGGGCGGCTGCCGCAGTACTACAGCACCTGCTCGCCGGCCTCGAGGATCCTGGCGCCGTTTCAGGAACAGTGACGATCGCATGGCTCACCCAGTCGACATTCCGTGACCTCGGGCTCCGCCATCTGGCCCAGCGCCTACAGCCCGATCGAGCCTTTCTATTCACGACTGCCTCGTTGCGAGCCCGCCGTGGCTCGGAGGCGACCGAGACCTTGACCGATCCGGCCCGTGGCGGCAGTGGCGAGCTCGGTGGTGGCCCCCTCATCGAGGCCAACGACCGAGTGCTGTCGGACGCGGCTTCAACGGCGGGGATCTCCTTCCAGCCCCTCCCGGATGGCATGGTCGGCCGTTCGTTCAACTTCGCCGCCGTGGGCTGGGGCGACGTCGAGCATCATCTCGTGGCGCTGCCGGTGCGGTATGCACAAACGCCCGTCGAGATGATCGACGTTTCCGACGTCGCGGCGGCAGCGGCTCTGCTGCGCGTGGTCCTGGGTGCTCCACCCGCTGCCGCAGAGTCGCCCGCGGTGACTCCGTCACAATCCCGGCCCACAGCCGTGCTGGTCGACGCCATCGCCGGGCCACGACCGGCGGTCGACGGATCCTTCCGTACCTTGCAGTCACTGATCGAAGCCTACGGGGTTTCAGGACACGAGGAAGATGTGCGCGAGCTCATCCTCGGCATGCTGCCCGATTGGGCCAATCCTGAAGTCGACGCGGCCGGAAACATAACCATCACCGCGGGCAGCGGCGACCGCCATCTGATGTTCATCGCGCACCAGGACGAGATCGGCTACGAGGTGACCAACATAGACACCGACGGTCGCCTCCGACTACAAATGCGAGGTGGCGGCATCGACGGCCTCTACGAAGCCCATCCGGCATTGGTTCACACCTCCTCGGGAGCGCTCCCAGCGATACTCGCGCCTCGCCCCGGCTACAGAGAGGCGGAGGAGTTCAGCCCCAGGACATTGCGAGCTTCGCTCGCAGTCGACCTGGGAACCGGATCGGCCGCAGATACCGAAGCACTCGGCGTCGCCCTGGGCGACCTGGTGACGGTCCCGAAGCGCTTCCAACCGCTGGCCGGGAGCCGCGCCACTGGCCGGTCCGTCGACGATCGGGTCGGCTGTGCGGCGATGATACTGGCGCTGCAGCGCCTCGACCCTGACGCTCTTCTGGATCGACGCGTCACCTTCGCCTTCTCGATCGAAGAGGAAACGGGGCTGATCGGCGCTAGTACCATCGCAGCACGCACCGACTCAGACGTGGTCTTTTCGGTGGACACGTTCGTGTCGTCGGCATCACCGGTGGACTGGCAGCGGCGCGCTCGCGTGCCCCTCGGAACCGGCCCGGTGCTCAAAGTGATGGACGGCAATCACGTCACACCGCGCGACGCGGTCGACCGCCTGCTCGAGGTGGCCGCACCGCATAACATCCCGGTGAGCTTGTCGATCACTGGCGGTGGCACCGATGCTGGGGCGTTCATTCCCTATGGTTCCGTTCCGGTGCCGATCGGCTGGCCGTCGCGCTACTCTCACTCTCCCGTCGAGCTCATGGACCAGGTCGACCTCGACCAGCTGACCGACCTGGTGCTGGCCTTGGCCTACGCATACTGAACTCACGAATGCTGACGATCTACGCGGTCTCCGACTACACCGGTGAGGCGGCGGCGCATCTGGTGCGCTCCGCCCTGTTGCAGTTCGAGGGACGACCGGCCGAGGTGGTCACGCGCGGCGGGATTCGCACGGAAGAGCAGGTGCTCGAGGTGGTGCGGGAGGCCGTGGAGCGCAGCTCGATCATCCTCCATACGATCGTCGAGCCCGTACTTCGCCGGATGATGGTCAACGAGTGCCGCACACACAGCATCGATGCTATCGACCTCTTGGGACCGTTACTCGACCGCGTCGTTGCCTACGTTCGAACTTCCACGGGAGAAGATGGCGTCGTTCTGAAGGGCGTGGATCCCGACTCGGCACAAAACATCAAGGCGGTGGAGTTTACTTTCCGGCACGATGACGGGGAACGTGCCGAGGAGCTCGCGCAGGCGGACGTCGTGCTGGTGGGCGTGTCGCGCACGATGAAGACCCCGACGTCTCTCTACCTTGCCTACCGTGGTTGGGCTACCGGCAACGTGCCCCTCGTCCCCGACGTACCGCTTCATCCCGCGGTCGAACGGCTGCCGCGGGACAAGGTTGTGTGCCTGACGATGAGCCATCGCCGCCTGCTCGAGCTGCGCATGGCGCGATCGAAACAGCTCGCCATTCCTGTGCGGGAATATGCCTCACCCAAGGTCGTGCAGAAGGAGTTGAGCTTCGCTCAGGATCTCGCCGCCGAGCTTGGCTGGCACGTGGTGGACGTGACGGGAAAGTCGATCGAGGAGGTGGCAAGAGAGATCGAAGCATTGATTTGAGGCACTGGCCAGCGCACCGCCGGTCAACTTTGCGCGCGGCGAGTCGCCCACAGTATGAACTTCCCCTGGAAGCCGGTGCCAGTTTATGTATTAATGGCGTTTGACGTAGGACGACTTTCACAGTGATAGCGAGCCCGACTCCGGGCTGCTCCCCGAAAGCCCCCGCGCCCTTCCGGGATCGCGGGGGTTTTTCGTTGTTGCGGTAGAACGGAGATGAGGCTATGGGAATTGAATCGGGGATAGACAGCTGATGATGAAAGATCAGACCTCCACGCATCGACACCGGAGCTTGGTGCTCGCAGCCTTCACCGGCTCAGTTCTTCTGGCTACCGTTGTGTCGGCCACCATCGTGTCGGCTGCCGCGGTGCCACCGGCGGCGCAGGTTCGGCGTGGCCAGCAGGAAGCCTTCCGGGCCGCCGTCTTCGTGGGCGGTGAGCCGGCACCGGAGTCGACCTCCTCGGTCGATATCGTGATTACGCAATGGACCACTCCGGAGGCACGCAACGATCTGCTGGCTGCTTTGATGGTGAGAGGCGAGCAGCAGATGCGCGTGCATCTCAGCAGGCAGAGACCCACCGGCTACGTCCAGCTAACGACGGGGCCTCGCTATGAGCTCAAGTACGCTTGGCGGGAGCCGGAGGGGAACCTGACCCGCATCGTCCTGATCTCCGATCGCATCGTTCCGTTCGTGACTGCCTGGAATTTGACCCACACGTTCCGCTACCGAATCACCTCCTTCGAGCTGCGGGTGGACGAGGAGGGAAATGGCTCCGGCGCCGCTCAGGTGGGAGTCAGAGTTCACGTACCGCCGGAGACGATGAAGCTCATGGTCGAGACCCTGGAGGCCGAACCCGTCGAACTGAGAGACGTCAGCCGGGTCCAGTAACCCGCTACTGCTCGCTTGACATAGAAATCGGCGACCTGAAGAAGCGATCCCGACTCGCAATGTGATCGCTACGACGAAGCCTGAATGAGGAGGAAGCGAGCATGAGTGAGCAACACAAGGCATCCGGTCCGTTCGAGCTCTTCATGGTGATTCTCGCGGTCCTCGTTCTCGTGATGCTCGGGGCCGATATCCTGTTTGACCTCGACGCGGAACACAGCGTGGTTGTCTTCTACATGGACACCGCCGTGTGCGTCGTCTTCTTCCTCGACTTTCTCCATTCCCTGGCACGGGCCGAGAACCGCAAACGGTATCTTCTGACCTGGGGTTGGCTCGACCTGATCTCCAGCATCCCTGCCGTGGGGCCGCTCGGGATCGGGCGCGCGGCGCGATTCGTTCGAGTTCTGCGGATCTTTCGCGGCATCAGGTCGTTGAAGATTGTAGGAGCCTTCGCCTTCGAGAAGCGGGCCCAGAGCACGCTACTGGCGACGGCACTGATCGCGGGCCTTGTCATCGGCGCATCCAGCATCGTCGTGCTCGAGCTCGAGCGGCCGGCCGGCGGGAACATCGCGACGGGGGGCGACGCTCTCTGGTGGTCGGTGGTCACAGCAGCTACGGTCGGGTACGGCGACAAGGTTCCCGTGACCTCCGAAGGCAGGTTGATTGGATTCCTTCTCATTTTGGTGGGCCTGTCGATCGTCAGCGTGCTGACGGCGTCGGTCGCGGCCTGGTTTGTCGGACCCGAGGCGAAGGAGGAAGAAGCAGATCTCGAGACAATTCGCCAGGAGATCGGGGAGATCAAAGGAATGCTGAGGGCTTTGCAGGAGAAGATCTCGGCGTGACGGAACTTGGCCCGGGTTTCTCAACGGGTCGCGGCTGCGCGGGCGCAATGACTCGCGATGACTGCGTTGCGCTTGATTCGAGTGATTGACGTACTGTACGAGTACGCCTGCACACTCGAACCGGCGCGCGCCTTGTCCTCGCGACCCTTGCACCCGCTCGCTTCGCGACCCGTTGAGAAACCCGGGTGAAACCCAGGGAGAATTCACATGCGCAACTTCTCATCGACAGGCCGGGTGGTGCTATCCGTGCTGGCCGTGCTCTGCGTCTCCTATTTGGCGATCGGATGTGGTTCAGGGGGTGATCAACCGCTGGACACCGACGCAACAGGATCTGCGAACAGCTCCGCTGAACAACCTGCTTGGGACGGCGGCAGCCTGGTGATCATCGGAGGCGGTTCCCGGCCCCTCTACGTGATGGAGAAGATCGTCGAGCTCGCCGGGGGGGCGGACTGCCGCATGATGGTCATTCCCATGGCCAGCGCTGACCCGGTGGACACCGGTGAATACCAGAGTGGCCAGCTCCGCGATGTCGGCTGCCCGGAGATCGACGTTCTGATTTTCGATCGAGAATCCGCCGACAGCGATGAGGTAGTCGCCAGGCTCGATGGCATCACGGGGATCTTCTTCTCGGGCGGCGTGCAGGGCCGCCTGCTCGATCACATGGCGGGATCGCGCTTGCTTGAGCGTGTCCGTGAGATTTACATGAACGGCGGAGTCCTGAGCGGGACGAGCGCCGGCGCCGCCGTCATGAGCCAGGTCATGATCACGGGCGATGAGAACCATCCACTCTCCGAGGACTACACCTTCGAGATCATCAGTGCCGGGAATGTCGTAACAGTAGAAGGCTTCGGATTCGTCACCAATGCCATCATCGACCAGCACTTCGTGGTGCGAAAGCGCCACAATCGCCTGATCAGCCTGGTGCTCGAGAACCCGTCGCTGGTCGGCGTGGGCATCGACGAGGCGACAGCCATTGTCATGCCCACGCCTGACGAGCTCTGGGTGCTGGGGGAGTCGATCGCGGTGATCTACGATGCCTCCGAGGCCACCCACATCGAGACCAACGATGAGCTCGATTTGTCGGCGCGGGGCATTCGCATGCATCTTCTGGGATCCGGGCAAGGGTACGACCTTGTGGGGAAGGCCGTTATCGAGCGCTGAGTAACGAGGTGGTCCGAGTTGAACAAGCTGGTTGAACAGAATCAGAGAACATGACTGAAGCAGACAACAAGTCTCAAGCTGCAGGGGCGGCGCCGACTCGGCCGAACGAAGGCGGGGATGCCCCCAAGAGCAGATTCCGCGCTCCCGACACCTACGTCATCATCTTCTTCGTAGTCCTGGCGGCGGCCCTGCTGACCTACCTGGTTCCGGCCGGCTACTTCGAAACCGAGGCGATCACTTACACCGACTCGGCCGGCAATGAGCAATCGCGGGATGTCCTGATCGCCGAGAGCTTCCAGTTGCTCGAGGATGACGGCGGAGATCCGGTGCGCCGTGGCGTGCCCTGGTTCGCGCCCGGTGGTGCCATCGGCGTCGTTAACTACATGTTCGAAGGGCTGGTCTCGGGCGACAAGTGGGGCGCAGCGATCGGCGTCGTCATGCTGATCCTGGTGATCGGCGGCTCGTTCGGCATCGTGCTGCGGACCGGCGCCATCGAGGCCGGCATCATGGCCACGATCAAGAGGACCTCGGGTGCCCAGGCCTTGATGATCCCGATCATCTTCTTCCTGTTTTCCCTCGGCGGGGCGGTATTCGGTATGGGCGAGGAGGCCATCGCGTTCGCGATGGTCTTGGTGCCGCTCGTCATCGCGCTCGGCTATGACGCTGTGGTCGGCGTGATGATCACCTACGTGGCGACACAGATCGGCTTCGGCACGTCGTGGATGAATCCGTTCAGTGTGGCCATCGCTCAGGGAATCGCGCAGGTCCCTGTGCTCTCGGGCGCTCCGTTCCGCATCTTCATGTGGGTCTTCTTTACAGCACTCGGGGCCGCTTTCACGATGTGGTACGGCCATCGCGTGAAAAAGGACGCGACTAGGTCCGCCGTCTACAGGCCTGACGACCCCTTCCGGCAGGAGTTTCAGGACATAGGTTCGATGGACATCGCCTTCGACATCGGCCACAAGCTCGTGCTCCTGGTCATCGCGGGTGCCATGGCCTGGGTGGTCTGGGGGGTTGTCTGGTATGCCTACTACATTCCTGAGATCGCGACGCAGTTCTTCGTCATGGGCCTCGCCGCGGGGATCATCGGCGTTATCTTCAAGCTTGGCGACATGCGGATCAATGACATTGCGATCAGCTTCAAGCAGGGCGCTCGGGACATTCTCGATGCCGCCATCGTGGTCGGCATGGCGCGCGGAATCGTGCTGGTCCTCGGCGGCGACGATCCCACCGTGCCCACGGTTCTGAACACCATCCTGTACGGCGCCGGCCAGGTGATCGATCAGGTGCCGGCGGTGGTGTCGGCCTGGTTCATGCTCGTCTTTCAATCCGTGTTTAATTTCTTCGTGGTGTCAGGCACGGGGCAAGCGGCGCTCACCATGCCGCTGATGGCCCCCCTTGCCGACATTGCCGGGGTCACGCGGCAGGTGGCGGTGCTCGCGTTCCAGCTCGGTGACGGCTTCACCAACATCATAGTGCCGACTTCCGGATCGTTGATCGGTACCCTGGCCGTGGCCCGCATCGAGTGGGCCGCCTGGGCTCGCTTCATCGTCAAGTTCGTACTGGTGTTGTTCATTGGGGCCTCGGTCTTCGTGATCGTTGCTGTTTTGATCGGATATCAATAAGTGAAGAGACCATGAGCACAACAACTCCAATCCTCATCAAGAATGCCGAACTCTTCATTCCTGAGCCTATGGGCATGCGGGATGTCTTGTGCGCCGGTGGCAAGATCGTCGCCATCGACGAGGAGCTCCAGGTTCCCGAGGCGATGGGTGCCCGCGTGATTGACGCCAGCGGGCAGAAGCTCATCCCGGGCCTCATCGACAGCCACGTTCACATTGCCGGGGCCGGCGGCGAGGGTGGTCCCGCCACGCGGACCCCTGAAATGCCGCTGTCCTGGATGATCGAGGCCGGCATTACCACGGTCGTCGGCCTGCTCGGCGCCGATGGCGTGACCCGCACTGTCGAAGCGGTCCTGATGAAGGCGAAGGGTCTGCGGGACGAAGGCGTTTCGTGCTGGATCTACACCGGCGCCTACCAGCTCCCGGCGCCAACGATTACCGGCGACGTCGCCCGCGACATCGCCCTCATCGACGAGGTCATCGGGGTAGGGGAGGTCGCGATTGCTGATCATCGCTCGTCGAGCCCCACCGTGCTCGACCTCATTCAGCTCGCCAAGCAGGCCCGCCTCGGCGGCATGCTGGGCGGCAAGTGCGGCATGGTCCATGTGCACCTGGGTGATGCCGAGCGCCCCTTCGAGTTGATCCGCCAGGCGGTAGATCAAAGCGAGCTGACGTTGGGTCAGTTCCATCCCACACACGTCAACCGCAACGAGCATGCTTTCGAGGAGGCCAAGTCATACGGGCGCGACGGCACCGTGGACATCACCGCCGCTGCCTACCCTTACTTTCCCGACGATGAGGTGAAGCCGTCGCGGGCCATCCGCGAGCTGCTCGAGGCCGGGGTGCCGCTCGAGCACATCACCATGAGCTCCGACGCCTGCGGCTCTCTCCCTGAGTTCAACGAGAAGGGTGAGCTGGTCCGCATCCTGAGCGCCAGGCTCTACGCCACATGGCGGGAGACCGCCGAGGCCGTGCGGGACGAGGGGCTGGAGCTAACCCAGGCCCTCGCCACCGTGACCCGCAATCCGGCGCGAATCCTGCGGCTTCCGGGCAAGGGCTCGATCGAGGTGGGCAACGACGCCGACCTGGCGCTCGTCGACGAGAGCTTCCAGATGCGCACAGTCATCGCCGCCGGCGCCCTGTTCATGGCCGATGGCGAGATCGTCAAAAAGGGCACCTTCGAAGTCGGCGGCTGAGGCGGGCACGATCGCTAGCCTCCCATGATCCGTGGCTGAGACGAGTGAGCCTCCTGCCCAAGTCCACTCCCAGAACCGTGGACGTCTCATGCTTGTGTGAGATGCGAAGCTGTCCATTGCACATGTGATAAACATGTGACAAATTTGGAGCATGGCCAAAATGATTCAAGTCCGCAACGTGCCCGACCGGCTGCACAAGGAGCTGGTGCGCCGCGCTAAGGCCAAGGGCCAGACCCTGACCGACTACATCCAGGATCTCCTCGAGCGCGAGGTCGCTCGCCCGCCCCGAGAAGAGGTCTTCGAGCGGATTGCCAGCCGGACGCCGGTGAAGCTCAGCCGGCCCGCGGCAGAGGTCATTCGCGAAGAACGAGAGAAGCACGAAAGGTCCAAGGAGTGGTACGGCTCGTAGTCGACGCGTCACTGCTGGTCGAGTACCTGATGCGAAGCGATCTCGGGAAGGACCTTTCCGGCATCCTCGTGGACCCGGATGTCCGCCTGCACGCTCCGGCTCTCTGCGACCTGGAGGTGGCTTCCACTCTGCGGCGCTTGCTATTGCGCAGAGAAACGACTCTCGAGCGCGCCGGCGAAGCTCTGAGTGACCTCCTCGACATGCCTTTGACGCGCCATGGGCATGAGTCGCTGCTGAACCGGGTCATCAGTCTGCGGAAGAACTTCTCGGCTTACGACGCAGCCTATGTCGCTCTCGCCGAGTTGCTCGGAGCTCCTCTGCTGACCACCGATCATTCGTTGGCCAGGGCAGTGAAGGCGCATACCGACGTACCCCTCTTGATAGCGGGCTGAGTCTTCTTCGACAATTAAGGAATGACGATGCCGACACGCAGAATCATCCTGGCGACGATCATTGCCGTGACCCTGGGGACCGCCTCCCTGGCGTCGAGTCACAGCCCCGGCCACTCGAGTGGCGTTTACATGGAGTTCGAGCCCTGACGGCAATCTACGAGGGCCGCGTGGAAGAGCTTCCCGCTGGATTTCCGGTCGAGGTCAGCTCCTCTGAAGCTGGACCAGAGCTCTCCGTTCGAGTGGTGGAGTACCGGCCGATTGCCGATTTCATCTTCGCGATCCCGAGCGATTACACGGAGCTCTATCGGACAAAGAAGCGGCGCCCCAGCTGAGACTTCCCATCGTCTCGGAGCGCGCTCTTCTCTGCGTACGTTCTTTCTCGAGGAATCTGTAAACCAAATAGGTACGTAGTGTATCTATACAGTATGGGGGTAGCGTGATGAGACGCGAGGTCTCGGGTGGCACACAGAGGCGATCCAGGGAGGCACAGATGAAGAGTAGCGAGACGACGCAGCCGGACAGCCATCTCCCGCTCAAGCCAGCCGTTTTCCTAGTTCTTCTCTCTCTGGCAGAGGAGGAACAGCACGGCTACGCGCTTGCCAGCTCCGTGAGAGAAATGTCAGACGGCAAGCTGAACCTCGCCACAGGCCCTCTCTACCGTCACCTCCAGCGACTGCTCGATGACGGGCTCGTCGAGGAGTCCGATCGCAGGCCCGCGCCCGATCAGGACGATCGGCGCCGTCGTTACTACCGGCTGACCGAGCTCGGACGAGATGTCGTAGCCGCGGAAGCGGTGAGGATGGCGGACCTGGTAGAGGTCTCGAGAAGCCTCGAGCTTCTCAGCGCGCAGGGGAAGACGAGATGAGAACCGAACGCGCCGAGCCGGACTCCTCCTTGCGGCGACCGCGTTCCATGTGTATCTACGGCCTCCTTCTGAGAGCCTACCCGGTTGAGATTCGCACTCGCTTCGGCCTCGAGATCTACGAGGCGTTCGACGATTCACTCGAAGAGGCCACGGGGAAGGGCAGGCTAGAGGTAGCCCGGCTGTGGCTGGTAGCCCTTTCAGATGTGGCACAGGTAATTCTCTCGAGACGATCCACGATTCACCCGAGTTTGGGCGCTCGCGGCCCTCAGGACTCCCCGCCAATCTTCGACCCCCACGGCTCCCCGCCTCGGAAGACGAAGATGCTCGATACATTGATGCAGGATATTCGTTTCTCGATTCGCAGCTTCAGGCACGCTCCGGCCTTCATGATTCTGGCCATCATGATCGTGGCGCTCGGCATCGGTGCCACGACGACAGTCTTCAGCGTCGTTCAGGGCGTTCTGCTGCGTCCGCTTCCCTACGCTGAATCCTCGGACCTCGTCTATCTGGGAACGAGCTGGGGTGACGTGGTTCCCACCTACACCTCCCGGCCGGATTTCATCGATTGGAAGGAGCGGCTTCAGACGGTCGAGTCCCTCGGCGCGGCGACACTACGGACGATCGTTCTCGCTGGCGATGGAGACCCGCAAAGGGTGATGGTATCGCCGGTGAGCCGGGACTTCCTTTCGGCCCTTGGTGTGGCACCTGCGCTCGGCCGACCCTTCGTACCGGGTGAGTTCGAGACTGGCCAGAATGAGGTCGCCCTGATTAGCCACGGCTTCTGGATGCGGTACTGGGGCGGCGCCTCCGACGTTGTCGGCCAGGCGCTCACGCCCGAAGCCGGCCCCGACGCCCGCGAGTCCTACCTCATCGTGGGAGTCATGCCGGCGGGCTTCCAAGCACCGGAGGTGCTCGGGCTTGCGGAGACAGAGGTCTGGGTTCCTCTTCCCATGGACGATGGCGCCTACGCCACCAGCCGCACCAGCAGAAACCTCCATGTGGTGGGTCGATTGGCTTCTGGAATCACCGTTGATGCGGCCCGCCAGGAGGTCGCTGCTCTGCAGGTTGCAATGATCGAGGAGCACCCCGACGCCTATGCATGGCGCGACAGCACGGTGGGAATCGCAATTGCCTCGCTACATGAGCAAACCGTAGGTGAGAGCGGCCCCGCGCTCTGGACTGTATTCGCCGCCACGGGGCTGCTCCTGCTGATCGCCTGTGCCAACGTCGCCAACCTGCTGCTCGCTCGAGCGACGCAGCGTAACCGCGAGATCGCGGTGCGTGCCGCGCTCGGGGCGGGGCGCGGCAGAATCGTCACCCAGCTCCTGACGGAGAGTGCCCTGCTGGCCCTGATGGGCGGAGTCGTCGGGGTACTCCTCGCATTCGCGGGGGTGCGGGCCTTCGTGGCGTTCTCCCCGGTCGATTTCCCCCGGTTGGCCACGGTGCAGGTTGATGTCGGTGCGCTGAGCTTCGCCTTCGCGCTGAGTATGATTACCGGCCTGGTTTTCGGCTATGCACCGGCTGTGCTCGGTTCCCGAGGCACCCTGATTTCAACCCTGAAAGAGGGTGGAAGCCAGGCCGGCTTCGGTCGTTCGTCAGCCTTCTTCCGCAGCACCTTGGCCGCCGCCCAGATCGCATTGGCTCTGGTGCTGCTGGTCGGAGCGGGGTTGTTGGTGAACAGCTACGCTCGTCTGCTCGCCGTCGATCCAGGGTTCGAGGCCGACGGCCTGCTGCTCATGGAGGTCGACCTCGGCGATCCCTACCCCGAGGGTGAGCAACGTGCGGCGTTCTTCGCGGCTCTGCTGCACAACATCGAGAGGATCCCGGGTGTCGAGTCGGTCAGCATGGTCGAGTATCTGCTCCAGGACTTCGCCATGTGGGCGCCCTACGTGATCCTCGAGGGCGCCGATGAGGAGGCACCTCCCTCCTTCCCCGCACACGCGGTCGGACCGGCGTTCATCGAGACCATGGGAATGCGCCTGCAGCGCGGCCGAGATTTCTCCACCCAAGATGCTGGGGGGGCTCCGCCCGTCGTCATCGTCAGTGAAACCCTTGCTCGGACGCTGTGGTCAGAAAGCGACCCGATCGGGCAGCGACTGAGGGTTTCCCCGAGCGCCGACGCTCCGTGGTTGACCGTGGTTGGCGTTGCCGCCGACATCCGCAGGGGCAGGGTGGTCTATGACCCTCAGCCGGAGCTCTTCGTCCCCTACATGCAGTTCCCCTACTTCGACTGGACTCAGGTCCTGATACGCGGTGAAGTTGACGCAGGGGCCACGCGGGGCTCAACCGGCGGCTCAGCTGCTGCCCTGGCTGGCCCTCTCAGGCAGGCTCTTCTGGAGGCGGATCCCAAGCTTCCATTCGATGGCGTCATCACCATGAATGAACGCATCGCGTCGGGGCTTGAATCATCGCGGGCCAGCACCTTCCTCGCGTTGAGCTTCGCCGTGTTGTCGATGGTGCTCGCGGCCGGCGGTATTTACGGGACGATGATGTACGCGGTCGGGCAGAGGACGCGCGAGATCGGCATACGAGTAGCGTTGGGCGCCACTTCGTCGAGCGTCATTCGTCTCGTTGTGCGTCAATCCATGGTCATCGTCGGCGCGGGGATCATCGTGGGTCTCGTCGGTGCCCTGCTCCTGGCAGGCTTGCTCGAGACTGCGGTCTTCGGCATCAGTCCCACGGATCCGCTGACCTATGTGGCGGTGGCGGCGATTCTGGGCCTGGCGGCATTGGTGGCTGCCTACCTGCCGGCACGCCGGGCCAGCCGGGTGGATCCGCTGACAGCGCTTCGAGCCGACTAGCCGTACCTTCTGGGGAAGTTGCTCATATCGGGGCACGGCGCAGTCAGGCAATCAGCGCGGATTTGGGTTCCAGGTATCAGCCAGTTGTGTCACATAGAAAAAGATTGTGACACAATGTAGAGAAACCACTGGCCACCTTGAAGCCCGTGACTACTCGGACATCCATGACCACTCGGACATCCGTGACCGTCTCATCCAGGAAGGAGGCGATGAAGCCGTGCGAAGGATTTCGATCCGTGAGATCCGCAGCGCGTTGAGCCACGTGGAGGAGCTGTTGGAAAGCGAGGGCGAGGTGATCATCACTCGCCACGGGAAGCCCGTGGCGCGATTGCTTCCCGTGGATCGCCCTCGGCCCATTCCGTCACGTCTGGACCTGCGCCGGAGCATGGAGCCGTTGCCGGTCCAGAGCGAAGACCTGGTTCGACGAGAACGGGACGAGCGCTGACGTGGCGGCCTACATCGACACCAGCGCGCTGGCGAAGTGGTACCTCAACGAAGCTCGTTCCGATGATTTCGAAGCCTACCTGCGTGGAGTCGATCGCCCGACCATCAGCAGCCTGACCGTGGTGGAAACCCGGTCCCTTCTATCGCGCCACCGGCGCATGGGTCACCTTTCGGACAGGCAGGAGCAAGAGGTCTTTGCCCAGTTCCAGCAGGATCTCGAGGAGGGAATCATCTCATCGCTTCCCGTTAGGGACCGAGATGTCCTGGCGGCGACCCACATCCTGAGCCGGCTGCCGGCCCGTCCTCTTCGCACCCTCGACGCGATCCACCTGGCACTCTGCGAGGCCGCCGGCCTGACCGAGTTGGCCACTGCCGACAAGATTATGGCCGCTGCCGCTGCCGACCTGGGCCTCGACGTTGCGCGCTTCGACTAACCGGGACTTCTCAACGGGTGGCTACTACGCGAGCGCGATGGCGCGCGAGCACTGCGTTGCGCTTGATT
>SDBT01012179.1_pt1 | contig 13819 bp, 13 predicted proteins | sample 2277101 | NCBI WGS metagenome assembly SDBT01 (sample SAMN10404973, study PRJNA504765) | marine sediment metagenome | isolation source: marine sediment core GS10_PC15, 103 cmbsf | place: Arctic Ocean: Southern Knipovich Ridge | collected 2010
CAATAATCTACGTCCAGAGTGTTTGTCCCTGCTTCTCTTGTGAGATACCCGATATACCCACACAGGGCTGTGGTTCGGGTGATAGCGTCTGTGTTCTGACCTACGAAGTCCTCTGAGGGAACAATCGGTTCACCATCCTTGTTCACATAGAACAGTACATCTACGGTAGTTGAGTCAACATTATTCCGCAGTTCTACCCTTAAAGTCTTGTAGGACGCATCCCCGACAGTACCCGTAGTGCCAGTTATAACATCACCGATTGTGGCGTTCTTGTTAGTCACCCCGAAAAGAATGTTGATGTAACCCGCTGCGGTGGCGTCAGAGTCCATAATGAACCCCGCACCATCAGTGCAGATTCCCGTGACATCCCCCGTGGAGTTCATCAGGAAAGCAAGTTTATCCGCTGCCTCCCCTTGAGCATCGCTGAAGCCAAAGAAGTAGCAACTAGCGGAAACATCATCATTCCGTATCCTTGCTTCTATTGTGGCGTTATACTGACCGTAGAAACAGACTTCAGTGGCAAAGTCCACATCGTCTTCTGACGACCCGCCCGTGGTTAGGGTCAGGCTATGCGGTACGGTAACCGTAGCCGTTCCACCATTAACACCTGCAACTGTATAGTCGTAAGTATTATCAATCGCCTTCCCATCAAACTCTTCCTCGAGAACAGCCTTGTGATAGGATATATTCCCCTCAACGTTAGTCGTATGTGAGGCATGACCTTTGAACTGTAAGTCCCTGGCAACCTTTAATTGATTTGACATATTTTTTTCTCCTCCCTTATTTTGTGACGCCTTTGGAGCTGTTTTATCAACAGTGCGTCATTACCACACACACTTCCCCTATCGACCACTAGCTTTTCTTAGTTTCTTCTGCTTCTTTCTTTTTCTTAGACTGGTTGTAAACAACCTCAGCTACGGTAGCTGTACGTGGCCCTTGATGGTCTACTAGAACACTCGTATCTAAATAAACTTCTAAACCAACCTTCCGAGCTTTCTCACAAAAATCCCAGTCCTCGGATAGATAAATCGGGTCGTTAGATGTCCTCTTTCTACCATCCCCGTTTCTTCCGTAAAAACCGTGACTCTCAAAGAACGGGTAACACCTAGACCAATCATTTGGGTTTACTATTTTAAGCGGAATTCCATCTTTAATCTTCCGCAACGCAGTCTTTGTAATCCCCATAAAACCTGTGGATACATATTCCACTGACTTAATAGTGTTGTCATATACAAATTCATCCTCCCAGGGGAGTGAAGCTAGCTGGCTGGCATCTTTAACAGGGTAACAGCCACCTACTATGTCATACCCCTTGGTCATGTCATCGTATATCTTATCAATCACATCTGGCTTAAACGAGATGTCGTCATCAATGAACAACATATATTCAGGTGTCCACTCTCTTTCAAGAAACTGGGTACAAGCGAAACTCCGTGAACGCCCGATTAAGGCATCACCCGAATAAGGAAACCACATGTAATTGAGTTTGGTGGCAATCCTAAACCTCTCCATAGAGGCTATTGTCGCTACGGTAATCTCCCTATGAGCACAAATCGTTATCTGTATTTGAGGTAACACACACTTCTCCTTATCTGAGGGGGGTTCACACACCCCCCTCTCAAATAATCTAACTTCTGGTATTTATTTGAACGCCAAAAGTATCCCTCATCTCCACACAACCCCACAGAGCTTCCATTATCAACACATCGGATAACTGCGTTTCTATACGCCCTATGTGAGCCTTTGGCATCAACTGGGTAACCAGTGCCAGAGCCTCTTGCTGCCAGTAGACAGCGTTATGGTACGCTCCCGTTGCATCGACATTGTTGCTCATGTAAACTGGGGCACCGAGGATTTGACGTCCCTGGAAACCATTAGCTGACACACTACCTGGTACGTAGTCCATCCTCACAAAGAAGTCAGCCTTTATGATATCCTCAATCGATTCGGGGTCAAAGACCCAGCTACGGCCTGCCTGCGGAGCATCCGCTACGTTCAACTTGGTATAAGCATCAATCACGGTATCCGCAGTTATAGCATCACCCTGCGTGCCTACATCGTTGCCTGTATTGAACGCTGGCACCAAGACTGCAAGTGAGGTGTCTATCTCCTTGGATAGTGCATAGGCGTGCGCCCCCCTTGCCTTTTCAAAGTAACCAACATAGTCCTGAATCACGGTGAAGTCGTCCACGGCAGTAGCGGTGTAGTATTGTTTGTTTATCGAGATGTTCACAACGCCCTGCGTGGTGTTGTCTATATTGATGTTCGTGCCCATAACAAAGGCGGTGGCACTCAGGTTGGCCATCTTCGGCACAACAACCTTATTACCTGTATAGGCATATTTCTGGTAATGTCTATCAATCAAGTTAGCCATCACAAGGTTACGTTCAGTTGCCATCTGAACTTCCTTAGCCCATATCGAAGGGATGTAGTTGGCTAAATTGGTTTGATTCATTGGGTTTAGAGCCATTTTAATCTCCTATTCTTTTATTCTTCCTGCCTCTTGCAACTCCATCAGGCTTTTGTTCCCAAAGGTTTTATCAAACTCTGCGAAATCCATAGCCTGAATTTGTTCAAAGGTGTAAGTCCCCGCTCCAGCGCCAGAAGATGCGCCAGAGTCGAATGTCGGTGTCTCCTTGACTTCTACTTGTGGGGGCTTTTGTTCTACTTGATACCTTAAAGCCCTTTCCCCCACCTCAGCTTCAGATTGGCATTCAATAAGGTCTTCTCGTGGGATGCCAGTCTCCTTGACCATGACATCTATTTTCCTGTTCATTACAACCTCATAAGCCAACTTTTCAGCCTCTAAGAGCTTGCTCGCTGCTTCAGCCTTTTCCGTAGCTAAATTGCGTCTGTCATCAGCTATAGCCCGCCTATCAATGAAGGCTTGCCTTGCCTCTGGGTCATCGGCAAATTGCTTTTTAACAAGGTCATCCAGTTGCGATTGAGTATCCCTCATGGAAGCCTCAAAAGCCTCACGGTCAGCCTTATACTTCGCTGCCTCAGCTTTAGCTGCATCAGCAGTAGCCTTTTGCAGGGAAAGTTGTCGGTTTGTTGATTCCAACCCCTTTCCTAAAGCCCTGTCAAGTTCCTTCCGAAATTCTGGTGTGTCCGTTAGAGTTGGTTCTTCTACCTGAGTTGCTTTCGCCCCCTCAATTTGAGTTGACTCCGCCCCCTCAGGGGGTTTCCCCTCTAGCGTCATTTAATCCTCCTTATTTATTGCGGGACAACTCTCACAAAGAGAAGGGCGGAGACCCTCTCACTCCCCATGAAAGTTGTCTCCGCCTCTTTAAGTGGGCTTTTGTTATTTGCCCACTAATTCATTATACCATGAATTATTTTAAAGCTTCTTGCAGCATCCTATCAGTTATGCCACCACCCTGCTGAGATGTCCTTCTAAATGGGCTTGGGGGTTCTCGACGAGGCGTTGGTTCTACTTTAGGTGTTGTCTTTGGTTTTGGGATAACACTCGATGGGATGCCGTAGTCCTTCTTTAACTTCTCTATCAGAGCCAAGGTCTGCGAGTTACTGGAAACCCACCCCGTAACCTTTAGTTTACCCCATATAACAAGATAAGCTCCTGTCCAAACACTTTCAGGGGTTTTCTGCTTGATGAAAGCCTGCCTTTGGCTTGCTGGTATCCCGTAGTAACCGTCTATCATGGGTAGGGATTGATTATACATGACAGCAATATCGGGGAAACCCTCTGCTGATGTTATTCTCTCTGGTGGGATGTTCCTTAGAATTGCCCTTATATCACTGCCCAAATCACTCATGTCATAAACGTACTCTTCGACACCATCTTCTGCGGGAATAGTCTGTCCGAGTTTCTCCTGAAACTTCGGTATCTCGGTGTTGGCTTCTTTTATACGGTTCTTAACGACTACCTCTTCCTCTAAAAACGGTATCCCCCAAGTTGGTAGGTCGGGTGGTAATTCCTCAGAATAAAAAAAGACATCGGTTATAGGTCTCTCGCCATTCCACACTGCGTTGTACATTTTATAATCTATTAACCCTGGGGCGAAAGCCTGAATGGAGTAAAACATTGCCTTCTTAGAGTTTTCACGTTCTCGGTCATCAGCAGCAGTAACGTAACTGTACGCACCCACCGCAAATTGCCCCGCTGGTGATGCCCAGTGAGGGAGAACATCCCTCATAAATGACCTCTTGTAACCCATTGCAGTTAATACAGCACCGCCCAGAACTAAATACTTCAGCCAATTAAGACGCATAGACGGGGGGAGTCTCAGATTCTTATCCCAGCCAACATGACCATTCCAAAATCTCCCCATTGCCTCCCTGTTGAATTTGAAAAAGTAATTCATCCACCAACTCTGTAGCCTGGTGAAGGGAATGAGGGTCTTATACCTGAATATTTCGGGCATACCCATTGAGATATATTGGTACTGTGTAACCCCCGCACCAAACTCCATTTCCCTTATGAGATTACGTTCTTCATCGGGATATAAGAAACCCCTCTCTTCCTTGTAGGTTCGTTCAGGACTAGCCCACCCGTATTTTGCATTTCCCTTATTAGTAATCAATGGTGAAGTGCCATAATAGGCAGCTTTCATTCCCTTTCTGGCATTGAAGATAGCTGATTTGCCATACGACCACATCCATGCTCTCTCTACCTTCCCCATTGCACTTGGGGGCAATTCCTCTACTCTAGCATACGTTTTTAGAAATAAACTCTGGTCTAGTAATCTTGATAATGTTTTGCCTGCTGGAAGCTCCGCCCTAAGTGTTGCCCTAACACCATAGAGGGCGATATTTTGAACAGCCTGAAACAGGTTTCTTATTATCTGCCTCGGCTTGGTGCCGATAGTTGCATTGATGATAAGTCTCCCTGAGAACTCAGCCATCTTGGTTACTGGCTTCGTCCCTATACTTCTACCGAATTCCTTTAAGACTGTGTCAAATAACTTCCCTATTCCACTCTGGGTAATCATTCTATTTATCGAGGCATCGAGTTCAGTCTGTTGCCCCTTGATAACCGCATTCACATATTCCACTACCCACTTATGCAATGAGGTGGGGAGGGTTGCGATTGCCTCGGCCTTCGCCATCTCCTGTGGGGAAAGGGAGCTAAAAGGCATCATCCCCTTGCTTAATACATTTAGTTGAGCAGTAAAGGCTTTAAGCGGTTGCGATAGGTAGATTTCCTTCAACCCTGTCCATAATATTGACTTGGTAACATAACCCAAATCCTTACTGAAATACTCAAGTAAGTCATCTGGTATTTTCCTCGGTATCTCCATCGGGTTGAAGACCCTTTTACCCACTACACGGCTTGACCAGTAAGCTAAATCTGAGGGGAGGGAATAATTACCCTGCCAAACCTCTTTCGCTGTTTCGATAGCCATGTGTCTGTAATACGCCTGCCGATTCGGAATGAGAGGCATATTAAGTAACTCTCGCACCTCATTTTGGGCGTTGAGCATCGTTCTACTAAGATTTCTAAACCAACTGAATAATTTAACCTTTTCCATTCCTAACTTATCTACCATATCGGTTGGTAAATTCTCATACTTGTTGAGTAACATAGCCATTTCAGCAGATGCTCTCGTGGGTTTGTTATTTCTAAACGCAATAAACTTTTCCGCTGCGGTAACCTTATAAGCCTTATCTAAAGCCTTTATCTTACCCTCAGTCGCCCTTGCCCATGCGGGATAGACTAAATCTAACTCTTGTTTAGCTACCTCTAAAGGTTGAGTTAGGGGACTAACTCCTAACTTAGTAGCGTAATAATTCTGCGATGTAAGAAGCCTGATGGGTGTAGGCTCTTTGAATTCCAGGTTGAAGTAGTTTTCAGGAACGATTGCCGTTGTTTTAGGTATTGATTGCGGTATCCACTGACCTGTCTTGGGAGACCACTTCTTTTCAGGATAACGCTCTAACGCCTCGGTAAACCTGGCAACCTCATTGGGAGTCATATCCTTTACGTCTTTTTTACCAGTTATATTTTGGGCTAATCTACGATATTGGTCAGTTGTTTTTCCTGTTTCGCTGATAAGGGCTTTATTCAAGGCGATATTCTTCGTTTCGCTCTTGGGGGTTAGTTCCTCAATAGCTTTTTGTAGTGTCTCGCCCTTGGCAACCCATTCCTTGACGGATTCCACACCTAAGTACTGGTGAACCTCTTTATTGGTTAGACCTAGATTCTGAGTCTCTATCCAGAATTCAGACCATTCAGGGTTTGTTATCTTGGGAGGCTTAACGGGTGGTGCTTCGGGGACTTCAGCACTAGGGACTTCAGGCGGTCTTGCAGGTGGCGGTGGTGGCTCAACAGGTGGTGCAACACCCTCTGGTATGGCTCTCAGTGGCTCTGGTGTAGGTTGGGGAGTGACCCCCACTGTTTTATCCACCAACCTCAACGCTTCGGGGGACATCTCTTCCCTTGGCGGTAATGCGATATTGTTTTTCTGTAAGTAATCAATGACTTCTTTGACAGCTCTACCACCCGCCAAACCCTTACCCTCTGCCAAGACTATATTAGAAGCGGTCATTTGTCCTTCTCTGGGTAATATCTGTGCCACCACAAGAGTTTGACCCTGAGCATCTGTCCTGACGAGAACTTCCCCAACTGGTGTGCTGATAGATTTGAGGGTATTTGGCGGTATCGGGTTAGTTTCAAGTAAAGCATTTGCCCGAACAATAGCCTCTGTCTGGACTTCAGGGGGCATAGTTACCCCCTCAACTGCTGAGGGTTTCTTCTCTGGTAATCTTAATCCACCTCTTTCACCTTCCAAAAGCTGGATTGCGGGTCTAACTGCTGTTCGAGCTACGTCTTCAACTACATTACCAATCATCTTTAGAGTTACTTCACCTTTCCCCAATGCCTGTGCCATCTGATTAGCAGCCCATTTCGGGGAAGCTCTACTTGTTATATATTCAACTACCCTATCAGCTACATCTGTTGGTATTTGAGCCTTTCGCTTAACTGCCCACCCAGTCAACTGTCCCCTCAGATTTCCTTCAAAGGCTGCTCTATATGCTTTTATAAGGTTGTTTAGTGTGCCAGGTGACATCTTCACACCTGGTATCTTCCTTAATTCTCTCTTAGTTGCAGCCGATAGAGCTGCTTCCCACCCTTTAGTAATTACCCTGCCTACAGTTTGGTTAATAACAAGTCCTACAGTCTTCTCAAAGCCCGCAGGAAGAGCCACAGCAGTTCTAGCAGCAACCTTAGCAGCAGTGGGTAATTCAGCAGCAGCCCGCCATAATGAAACACCAGAAGGCAACACCATAGTAGCCATCCAGAACGGAGCTTCGTATTCTAATTGTTTTAGGAAAGGTAACTGTTCATATTCCTCTCGCAACCCACTTACCTTTTCTTCTCGCCCTCTTTCTATCTCACGTAATTGGAATTGCTGTCTGGCGGTTTCCCTTACCCCTTCAGGTAGACCCCCATATTCTGGAGGTAGTGTTACAGGTGGCTCTTCTTCTAAAGCCCTTTCAGGTACGACCAATTCAGGGTGTCTCTCCATTGCGAATCTGTTTAATCCAGATATTATCCAGGGGGCGTTTCTTAGTGCTTCCTGCACAGTTCCACCAACATCAATATCAGGTGCTTCTACAGGTACACCAAAACCCCTAGTTTGTCGCATCCTTGGGGGCTGAGGCTTTTCACGCCACTTACGGCTGGCTTCCCTGAGCATTGCAGGGGTTATACCTTGAGTCGTCATTAGAACCTCACCGTCCTAATGGTGGGTTGTTGAGCTGAAGGTCGCTCACCTCTCCTGAAAGCACCCACCTTCCACCACTCCTCTCTTAATTTAGGTGTTTGTTTCTTTAGAAATGCAGCCCATGTTTCCTCGGTTTGGTCTTCCACTTGCCCCTTAAAACGCCTTATTTGTAGCCCGAACCTGTCCTCAAACCAGTTCTTCCAGATTTGAGGGCCACCTAATCTAGCCCTCTCTTCCTCAAAAGCAGGTTCGAATGGGAAGGCTTCAGGGCGAGTTGTTGGTCCCCTTGTTAAACGCCTGGAGACACCATCTCCCCCACCTGAACGGCCTTCTGGAGTTGCAAGCCCCTGATAGATTAACCATTGCGCATAGGGTCTATCCGTCACCGACTTCTCATACAGACTTTTATACTGGCGCACAATACCTGGGTCTATATCCTTTTCAGTTAAAGAACCGATGACATCACTTCTAATCTGGCGAGCTACGTCAGTTCTACCCGAATCAGGATGAAGTCTTAGTAATGCGGTAAACTTCTCGCTGAAGGACATATCCGTAGAGGCTAGATAGGCAGATTTAATATTCTCATACTGCTCTTCTTTTCGCCTTGGTATCTCTATTGCTTCTTGCCATGCTTCAAAGCCACGTAACTCAGGGGTAACACCAAAGCCTTGCAGGTACGTAGTTTCCGCTGCCCATGACCGTAAGGCTTCCTCCTCCGTGATAGCACCCGTTTCTATTAACTGGTTAAGGTTCTGTTGTAACCAAGACAGGTAACTTTCCCCTTCCCCAAAAAGTTCCTCCCCCTCACGTTTCTCCTTGACTCCCCTAGCTTCCCTCCGTAAAGTCTCCCGTTCCGCCCTCGTGCCACGCCCGAGTTTTGCTTCTTCTCTTAGAGATTCCTTCTGTGCTTCAGATAGTCCAGTTGTCATCTTTTCCTTCTTTTTAAATTCGTGAAGATAGATATTGTTTTCTCAGTAAAATCATTTCAGCTTCCAGTTGTATAATTCGCTGAGATTGCAACTCTATTTTCCGCTCCAACACAGTTATTTGTTTATGCCTATCATCACCAATAAGTTGAAGATTATCTATTAAGTTATCCGATTTGTTTAAAATACCTTTATGCCTTTTCCCTTTGTGATGAACTATTTCCCAACGGTATAGGCACCGCCCAAGATGCTTTGCCATAATGAGGCGATGTTCCAACACATAACCCGCTTTATTTGCCATGGAAGCAAAGAAATTGTTGGGGTATACCCTAATATAGATATAACCTTTCTTTTCTTCAATCCGACCGCCTTTCCAATGGCAACACTCGACACCGAAACGCTTTGGTCTAATCTTCACAGAGCAGGGGACGCACCTTAAATGGGTAGAAGTATTACCACAACACTGCACCCACCTCAGTGCGCCACAATCCACACATGCGTGCCATATATACTTAACACCATTTCCCCTACCGATTTCTCGCCCTATACGTATTTCTCCTATTGTTGGCATTACCTCCACCATCCGCAGGAGTGCATTATCGCTTGCGTCTCTTTAAGTAATCGCTAAACACTTCATTCCAGTAGTCACCCCCACCCCAACCCTGTAGTTGAGGGAGTCGATTAGGTTGCAAACCTGGTTGTGGCGGTCTGGGGAACTCGCCAGGTTTATGCCTTACTCTCTGGACGCTATATGGTTCTATCGGCATTATGGAGCCTCTTCTACGGGGGCTTCTACTGCCATATTCTCTCGTGTCTCTAATCTATCCAAATCCCTAACTAACGACTGCGCTCCCTCAACATCACCCCTGGTCTCTATGAGAGCCTCGACAGCCCGTTTCATAGCTCCCTTCGGGCTATGCTCAAAGAGTTCTATCGCTGCCAAATCAGCCAGCCCCTTCGGGTCTTGAATCTTCAGGATATTCTCCCATATCCAACCTTCAGGTAATCCGAGGTCTCTGAGCATCTGGGCTTGCTGTGCTTTATCCATTTGTGTCCAAGGGCTTCCAGTTGTGAATTCAACCTTGATTACATGAGGTTCCTTTAAGTCAACAGGGGTAACCTTGGTTTCAAAATATTTATTCTCTTGCATGGTCTTGACATTGACTCTTATCTTATTATTTATCAACTGCTCCTCGATTAGACGGCAACCCCCCGCATAATAAGTTCCTAAGAGTCTTAACTGAGGGTTAAAGACTATATTCCGTGCTTCCTGAATCAGGTTTTGTAGCGTTCCCGATTGAGGGGGAGAACCTACTCTCGTTTTAGGCAATGTAGCAGTCTCTACCATGTCTTCAAACCAGTTCAATATCTGGACTACAGTTGGCGAAATCTCCTTCATGGGGGGAGCTACTAATTCATTCTCATTCTTAGGCAAACTAAGTACACCATCAGCAAACCAAACCGTAGATTTAAGGGTCTTCTGACCTTTGGGAGTAAAATAGTTAATTAAGGGCTGTTTAGCTAAGAGATTGGCATGAGTGGCTACTATCGAGGCGAATTCGTTACGTACTGCATTCACCCCTCGAACAGAGGCAAAGATACTATCCCCATAACCCCTTATATCGCTCCTACCCTTCCCTATAACGGGTGGGCGAGTGGCTACGGGCATAATCAAGATGGGAAGAGAGTTCATCTTCAGGGTCTCCGAATGGCGGATTACCTTATCGCAAATCACCTGGTTTACTACCTTACCTGGCTTCACAAGCTTCCAAAAATCATAAACTGGGTTATCAAGCTCTTCTTTGGCCGTAAAGTTATACTCGTTTTCTAAATCCGCAGCACTGCGAAATGTCTTATGATTCGCCCACAAAAGTCCGTTCTTGCCAACGCTAAAGGTTACCCATCTTGGGTCATAAGCGAATAGGTCAAAGGTAACATCCTCACCATCCTTATAGGCAAGGAACCTGCCTGCTACCCAACCTCTAATTGAGGCACACCATATTGTCTGGTCTCTGAATGGGGGGAGGAGTAGGGCGATTAACCGCTCATCGGCTTTCTCAAAAGCAAACATGAGCAGTCTCTCCAACTTCGCCATATCCGTACGCTTATCCTCTCCTTCGGCCTCAGCCATTCTAACAGCTATCGTCATTTCAGCAGAAGCTAGTTTGGAGTGGACTTCATCAGCGAAGGTACGTAAAGTATTAGCAACAACCCTTATATCATTCTCATGCCCGCCGACTAAGGCTTTGGTCTGGCTGACACCAGGGAAACTAATCCCACCCAAACTGGGATAGGAAGGTTCGGTTAAATCCCACCGCTCAAAGTCCTCATCCATTCTGGTAAGGCGTTCATTAAGCTCTAACTCTTTGTCGTCAACCATCTCAGTTGTCTGGACAGCATCCATATTATCTCCTTAAAATAAAAGAGGCGGATTATCTCCGCCTCTATACTACTTATTCTATTATACTACACTAGTTCGTCATCCATCCACACCTTGGCTCTGTTCCCGTAATTTTGCACTAGCCCCAGGGTATCGCTGCCCCTCTATTAAATACTCTATAGCCTTCAGGTCGTATACCTTTTCTCCATCATCATAGGCTAACTCCTTCAAGTGAGGCGGTAAGCAGACCTTATCGACCTTTATCACTACCCCTTGAGAATGGAGATAGGATAGGATATTATCAGCCACTGAATTAGCCTCTTGACAATGCCCATCCATCTCCGTACAACCCCTATCGGCGGGCTCACAGCAATCACAAAGTAGTGGCTTTATCCCTTCCCTTATTTCTTCTTTAGTTACCATAGTCGTCTACCTCCCACAAACATAGATGCCTCCTGGACAATACCAATCTCATCCAGAAACTCGCTGATAAACATTAAGGGGATTACCGTATCCCCATGAGTCTTACCCGTAGGCTCAGGATAGCCGTTTATCCACTGATATTCCATAAGTTCCTTAATCTGGGGGGGATAGCGTGTAATCAGACTCTCATCGTTTATCTTTTCTACTAACTTAACCGCTAATTCCCTCTTATTAGGCTTGTTTAAAGCATACCCCACCTTATCTTCCCGCATGTAATATAAATTGGGATACCCCAGCTGCACTAATTTATCGGCAACCGCTCTGCCAATACCGATATTATCCAAAATTAACAACGGGTTGAAATACTCACGGCATAGTTTATCGGAATCAAAGGCAAAGGAGTCCGTTCCCAGCGTATTGGTGTAAATCACCGCCGCAACCTCAGTAATCAACCCCCGTTTACCCGCTATGGTAAGACAGGAGTAGTCCAATCCCACACCTTCACCAACGTCTATACCCGCTATATATTGTGTCCCGACACTTGGCTTACACAAGATATAGATGTAATTCTGCTTTACCGTGGGATTCTCCATGCGGTTATCCCAAAGTTTCTCTAATGCGTCTGTTTGAAAGCATGACTGCGCCGACATTGCGGAGAGGGCTTCTTTTATAGTTCGAGGATAGTTTGCTTCCACAATCCAGGGGGTATTCTGATTTTCCCTGACCTTCTGTTGGTAAAAAAACTCATCCCTGTTAGGTCTGACGTCATATCCGTAGAAAAGTGCCTTAAAACCGTTTCTACCCGCCTCTGCTTCCTTCCAATGAGTCTTAAAATATGAATCAGGCTTGGTCTTATCTACCGTTGAGACCGAAAAGAGTTGTCTGTAATCACTATCGGCCACCGTTGCGGTCGTATGGCCTAAATTTACCTCATAAAACTCGTGGAAGTCCGACTCATCGTGAATGACAGTACCCGCAGTCTCACCTATTCCCGCATCTTTTGTAGTAGGGAAGGCGGATATTACAGATTTATTCTCCTTAAACCCGAATTGCTCTCCAGAATCGGGTTCAATCGTGTATATTTGCAGGTGTTCAGGCAAATTGAGATAAACCGTCTTGCTTTTCGCCAGTAACTTTCGTGCCTCTTTATCCCCCTTTGAAATCTCTAATACATTCCACCCAGGACAAGTGTAAATCTTCCTCAAAGCATGTACCGCCAACGCCCATGAAATCCCTATCTGCTTGGCTTTAATCAAATCTATTAACTTATATGTTTCTAAGGCTTTGTAGAAATCAATTAAATGGGGCCACAACACATAAGGTAACGCTAACTCCCCTGGTTCCTGGATTTTAACAAATTCAAGGAACGCAAAGGGGTCATCCCGTATCTTTATGATTATATCTTCTTTATTCATTAGTAAAAATGTTAATTACCCTGGAAGAAACGTGAAACGTACCTGTAGGCGATTCCTCAGCCATTTTAAATAGTGCCTCAAGCATCGCATCTGCACCAGCTTCATAAATATCTCTGCGGTCTTGCCTCATTACATCTTCAGGGCTGGTGCCATCCTTAGTCCGCATACTCATAAAGTTCTTATCAAATTTAACAATATTCTTGGGGTCATTCCAAGGGTTTTCCCAATCTTTAGGTCTCATTTAATTGCTCCTTCAATATGCCGATTTTGGGAATGATAATCTCCGTTACCCCATCCAAGCAGTATCGTGTATGTTCCCCCGAGCCATGACAACACTTAAACCGCCTACCCTTCACTATATCCCAAGGCTTGCACTTAGGTTTTTCAAAAAACCGAGACATAATCAACGGTTGACTCATTACCTCGCCTATTGCTGATATATCCATCTAATTACCTCCTACATACATAGCCCACTTTAACAACAACGTCATGTTAACATTTACATTATCAATGCGGGCTTCGTTCATAGCCCACTTAATAGCATCTTTAAATCTCTTATCCAACCTACAGTAGTCCGCATATATTACATACGAGATTGTATCATGGTGGTCTAGTTTGTTCATATCATACCCCCACTAAGTAATCCACTTATCCTTATCCCATTTCTTTGAGTGAAGTTCGTGCATTACAACCATAATACCCGCCTGTTCCTTGGAGGCTATTTCACCATCCTCATCAATCTTTAAACACTCCTCGTCAAAGTCATTCCATTGAAACCCGCTCATCTCCTGCAACTGGGGCTGCGTGGGTAGCCAGATAAGTTTCTTAGAATAATATGAGTTCCCATCAGTGCAGTACTCTTCAAAAGTTACACCCCAGTAGTCATTGAATGACATTCGTGGCTTGGTTGTGGTATCGCCAATAAGTAGAACATCGTGACACCCAATTGAACAAAAGCGGTCACCGACATCGAGGGTATGCCCATCC